>ERZ1034897.166-NODE-166-length-37722-cov-20.262989_pt1 | contig 37722 bp, 59 predicted proteins | sample MGYA00520629_ERZ1034897 | MGnify/ENA primary metagenome ERZ1034897 (study PRJEB33766, sample SAMN09781789) | gut metagenome | biome: gut microbiome | host: Homo sapiens | place: Madagascar | study: EMG produced TPA metagenomics assembly of the PRJNA485056 data...
AAAAGAAAGAGAAAAAGAGGAGGTCAAAATGGCAGAAAAAGTAAATGAGCCTGTAATTGCATACAAGGGATTTAAGAGGGACATGACGTGCAAGGGTTATCAGTACGAAGATGGGAAAACGTACACCACGCAGACTGCGGATGTATGCAACACTGGATTCCATGCGTGCGAATACCCGCTTGATGTTTTTGACTACTACCCGCCCGGAACGAGCGTGTACCACGAGGTGCAGCAGAGTGGAGAGATTAGCCGCGATAATTGTGACACAAAACAGGCGTCAACTAAAATCAAAATTGGCGCGGAACTCAGCATCCGCGGATTAGTAAAAGCCGCAATTAACTATACAAAGGCACGGACAACAACGGAACAAGTATCAGGCAATCGAGGAGCCAGCGTATCCGGAGATGGGGGAGCCAGCGTATCCGGAGATATGGGAGCCAGCGTATCCGGAGATAGGGGAGCCAGCGTATCCGGAGATATGGGAGCCAGCGTATCCGGAGATAGGGGAGCCAGCGTATCCGGAGATGGGGGAGCCAGCGTATCCGGCAATATGGGAGCCAGCGTATCCGGCTATGGGGGAGCCAGCACATCCGGCAATATGGGAGCCAGCGTATCCGGAGATGGGGGAGCCAGCGTATCCGGAGATGGGGGAGCCAGCGTATCACGCGGAAAATCGGCGGTTGGAGAAAGTGGAATCGCATACGCGAGGGGAGAAGATGCGGCGAGCGTAAAAGTGAAAGGTGGGATTGGATCAATCCTTGTGCTTGTCACAGAAAATGATGACAATTGTGGCGCCAAAAGTTGGAAAGTCGAATATGTGGACGGAGAACGGATTAAGGCAGATACTTGGTACAGACTGAAAAATAGCGAATTTGTGGAGGTGGGCGAAGATGACTGACATAAAGAAAAAAATCCGGAAGCGCATGCAGAAGCTCAAGATGCTGATGTTGACAGAACCTGCGTCACCAGTGGAAAAGGCCGAAGCATACGCCGTATGGATGGCGTGGATCGAAGGACTGTACATTGCCAAAGCTATCAATAATGACGAGTACTGCGGATTATACGCAGAGGTGACAAGCTTCCGGCGTGGAATGGACTTTCTGGCCGAGAAAAGCGGAATGTAAGGAGGAGCAAAATGGAGAATTATAGGCCTGAGGCAACAACAGAGATTAACGTGTACGATTATCAAAATCTCGTAAATGACCTGGCGGTCTGCAAGACAAAGCTGGAAATCATCGAGAGGCTTTTAGCCTCAGATGATTATACAAGCAACGGAACAATCAAGAAGATTCTGGGAATGGAGGATAAAACAAAATGACACTGTACGAGATCGACAAAGCACTCATGGATGCGTTTGACGCAGCTGTGGACGAGGAAACAGGGGAAATCGTTGACGAGGAGGCTTATGGCGACTTTATGCAGCTCGACATGGAAAAAGATAAAAAGATCGAGAACGTTGGGCTGTGGATTAAGGACCTAAAAGCAGAGGCGGAAGCAATCCGCGCGGAAGAACTGCTTTTATCCGGACGGAGGAGAACAAAAGAGAACAAGTTAGAGCAGCTGAAAAGCTGGCTGTCATACGCTCTTGACGGCGAGAAGTTTGAAACGGCGAAATTACGAATCTCTTACCGGAAAAGCCAAAGTGTAGAAGTAGATTTGGATAAGTTGCCGGACAAGTATCTGCGGTTCCGTGATCCAGAGCCGGACAAGCAGAAGATCAAGGACGCGCTGAAAGCCGGGGCTGTGATCCTGGGGGCGCGGATGGTGACACGGCAGAGCATGATCATCAAGTGAGGAGAGCGGCATGGAGAATATGAAATTTTATGAGGCAGCAAAAGCAGTACCCGAAGAAGCGAAACGAACAATTGCTGCCGGCAGAATTAAAGGATTCACGGATATCAATCCTATGTGGCGGATAAAAAAACTCACGGAGTTATTTGGCCCGTGCGGGATCGGCTGGTACTACGAGCCAACAAAACAGTGGATGGTGGAGACGGAAAAGGAAACAGCCGCATTTGTCAACATTGACTTGTACGTAAAAGTTGACAATGAATGGTCAAAGCCGATCCACGGGACAGGAGGAAGCACATTTTTAGCCAACGAAAAAGCAGGCCCGCGGATGTCGGACGAGGCTTACAAGATGGCAACAACAGACGCCTTGTCTGTGGCCTGCAAGGCTTTGGGAATCGGCGCGGATGTGTATTGGTCGGCAGACCGAACCAAGTACACAGCTTCGCCGGAAGAGCCAGCGACAGCGGCGCAGATGAAAACAATCAAGCAGCTTTGCTTTGAGCGTGGAATCAATTATGAAAAACTTTTAGAAATGAAGAAAATGCGGGAACCGCTCACCGGTCCACAGGCAGGACAGCTTTTGCAGTACATCAAAAAACAGCTGGAGAACCTCAATGGAAAGTAAGGGGCGGATTGTTGACATTACAAAAGACTGGAAAAGCGGGAAGATCCGGATTATGGTCGAGCTTGATGATGGGAAACCGGAGCAGGCAGAAAAGCTTATGCACAAGGAGTTATCCGCCAAGCTGGTGATTTGGAGAAATAAGCGGTCGCTTGACGCAAACGCCTACTACTGGGTGTTGCTCTCCAAGCTGGCCGCCAGCATCGGCGTATCAAGACCATTTGCCCACAATTATCTACTACGCCGATACGGGCAGGTTGACACGGCAGCAGGCAGAGTGATTGAGGTGCTAATCCCGGAGGATGAGAGTGCCAGAGAGAGGATCGATGAGGATATGGAGATCCATCTTGCACCGACCGATACCCTCGAGGTGGCAGAGGATCAGACAATCCTCCGGGTATATCAAAAACTCAAAGGATCTCATGCGTACAACACCAAGGAGATGAGCGACCTTCTTAATGGGTTAATCTCAGAGTGCAAAGAGATGGGGATCGAGACGGCAACACCGGAGGAAATCAAGCGAATGATAGCGCTGTACGAGGAGGCGAGGAAATGACAAAGAGCATTATACAGCCGTTTGGCCGTAGTTGCTTTTTGTGCGGCAAGAACGGAGCGCAGGACCGGTTGGAGCGCCACCACGTATACGGCGGCGCGAACCGCGGGAAATCGGAAGAAGATGGTCTTTGGGTGTGGCTGTGCGGGAATGAGTGTCACCGGAATGGAAAAGCGGCGGCACACCGAAATAGAGATACGATGGACCGCCTGCACAGAGCCGGAGAGCTTGCCTACTTAGAGACATATAACAAGACCAAAGAGGACTTTTTGACCAGATATGGGAGGAATTATTTATGAATCATGTGATTTTGATGGGACGATTAACAAGAGATCCTGATGTGAGATACAGCCAGGGAGAAAAAGCAATGTGCATCGCGCGTTATACGCTGGCGATTGACCGCCCCGGCAAAGACAGCGGAGCCGATTTTATTAGCTGCGTTGCATTTGACAAACGCGGAGAATTTGCCGAGAAATATCTTCACAAAGGGACGAAGATTGCAATTGAGGGACGGATCCAGACCGGCAGTTACACCAACCGGGAGGGACAGAAGGTATATACCACAGATGTAGTGGTAGAACATCATGAATTTTGCGAAAAGGCAGCAGCGGGTGACGGATCGGAGAAGCTTCCGCCCGCGCCAGATGATGGATTCATGGCGATACCTGATGATGTGAGTGATGAGGGGTTGCCCTTTAACTAACAGGGAGGTGGCAAAATGGATATTGCGGATTATATCCCAGTAGGGTACAAAAATGCAATCAGTCGGCAGCAGTTGGTGATCCGCTCCGGGATGAGCGACCGGACAGTTAGACAGGCCGTAAAGGACTCTGAGGCGCTGATCTGTAACCTTTCGGATGGGCGTGGATATTTTATCCCAGCGCCCACGGAGGAACGCTATGTGAGGGCGTTCCGGGCACAGGAGAGCCATAGAGGACTGAGCACCGGGAAAACGGTCAAGAAGTGCGACCAGTGGATCCGGGAGAAGCGGCAGGAGAATAACGATCTGGTCAAAAACCAGATGAGCCTTTTTGACTACATGGAGAAATGACATGAAATACAGGGTAACGATAAACGGGAGCTTCGCGTCATTGAATGAGTTTATCGGCGCGAACCGGACGGGAAAAGGACGATGGAATAAAGGGAATGCCATGAAGCAGACGGATCAGACGCGGATCGTAAAAGACCTGCGGAGGCAGCTCAAAGGAATCAAGATTCACGCACCGGTTTTTATCCGGTATCGGTACTATGAGGCAACCAAGAGGAGGGATCTGGACAACATAAGCGGTTACTTCCACAAGATTTTTCAGGATGCGCTTGTCCAATCCCGTCTCTTGCCAAATGATAACTGGCATTACATTACCGGATTTTCTGATGATTTTTATGTCGACAAGGGCAAACCGAGAATAGAGGTGGAGATCATTGAGGGCTAAACGGACGGGATTTACTTTATACGCGGATTATGTCGACCAGATCTCCGACCTTAACTTAAAACAGCGCGGGATCCTGTTTACGGCAATCCTAGAGTATGCGTCCGGGAATGATCCGGAGATCACAGATCCGCTGGTAAAAATGGCCTATGGATTTATCCGGGCACAGATGGAAGCGGAGGCGGAGCACCGGAAAGAAGTCGCGGCGGCACGAGCAGAAGCCGGAAAGAGAGGAGGCCGGCCACCGATCAAAAAGAAAGATGCGGTAAAACAGGTAGAAAAGAAAGAACCAAAGCCGGAGGAAAAAGCGGAAGCGATCCCGTACAAGGAGATTATTGATTACCTCAATAAGAAAACCGGATCGGCTTACCGGGCATCCTCAAAGGCGACACAGGAGCACATACGGGCACGATACCGCGAGGGGTACACACTTGAGGATTTTAAGACGGTCATCCTCAAAAAGTCCGAGGAGTGGGCAGGGACAGAGATGCAGCAGTATCTCCGCCCGGAAACCCTTTTCGGGATAAAATTTGAGAGTTACCTCAACACAAAAGTGACCAAAAAGAAAGGTAACAGTTTCCACAATTTTACCCAGCGCGAAACAGATTATGACGCTCTTGTGGCACAGATAAATGGATTTTAGAGGTGATAACATGTGGGAAGACAAATACAGTCAAGCACTCTACTACCGCAGGAAAGCTGCCGGGCTGTGCGTGGACTGCGGGCAGGAGCTTGACCGGGACGGCGCTAGGTGCCAGCGGTGCAGAGACAGGATCAACGCCGCAACGAAAAAACAGCGCGAAGAAGTAGCGGCACGAGGGGTATGCCCAAGATGCGGGAAAAGAAAACTGTGGGGAGACGAAAAAGAGTGCATCGAATGCAGGACAGAAGCGGCCGGACGACAAGCGGAATGGAGGGAAAAGAACAGTGAAGCGTTTCGCGAGTCGCACGCGATCTGGAGCAAAAAGACATATTCCAAAAGGCGGGAGGCTGGAATCTGCACAAGGTGTGGGAAAAGACCCGCTGCACCTGGAAAAACTATGTGCGGGATGTGCAACTCAATCCAGAATAAACGTAGACGAGAAAGAGCGAGACAGAACGGCGTGATGTCCCCGGAGGAGCGGAAAGCATACAAAGAAGAGCGTGGGATCTGTTTTTTTCTGCGACAATCCAGTAAAACAAGGGTACAAGGTCTGTGAGAAACATTATGACGCGAACGTTGAGAACCAGAAGAAAGCAAACAGGGATGAGATACGCCGATCCCTGAGAGCACATTTTGCGAGGAATAAAAATGGCAAAGAAACTAACGCAGGAGAAAATCGCAAGAATCCACTTGCTTAAACAAAAAGGGTACAGCAAAGTCAAAGTTGGGCGTATGGTGGGCGTATCAGAGGGGACGGTATACCGATATTGGGATGAGGAGCCAGAGATCACGATAAGGGCAGATTTCCGGCAGGACGATGATCGAGAGGTTGTGTTTGACGGCGTATCTGTTAAGCGATACAGACAATCTCTTAAGGTCGGCGACAACGTGTTAATTAGAGCATACATCAGTAACAACAGCCACCAATGCAAAACGGTGACCGGCACAATCAAGGAGCTGTATAGCATATTGCCATTGTAGAGTATGACAAGCAGGTGGTTATGCAGGAGCTGGTGTTAGACAAGATCGTGCGAGTACGAGAGGCTATAAAAATCACAGATCTGATGATCGCAAACAAGAAAAGGGAGGAAACAGAATGAAAATATTAGTTGCTTGCGAGGAAAGTCAAACGGTGTGCAAAGCCTTCCGCGCGAAAGGACATGAAGCATACTCATGCGATATCTTAGAGCCGTCCGGTGGTCATCCGGAATGGCACATACTGGGCGATGCACTGGAGGCTCTCGATGGTGGGCAGGTAACAACTGTGGACGGTACAGTGCATGATGTTGGGCAATGGGATATGTTAATTGCACATCCGCCCTGCACGTATCTGTCAAACGTAGCTACAAGATCTTTCTCTTTAAAAAGCACAGCTCCGGAGAAAGTGGTGGAACGCTGGCAAGAACGGGCATGTGCAGCAGTGTTCTTTATGCATTTTGCTCTGAGTAACATCGAGAAGGTCTGTATTGAGAATCCTGTTGGATTTATGAGCCGTGCTTATCGCAAACCAGATCAGATCATAGACCCATACATGTTCGCGACAAGTGAAAATGATGCAGAAAACTATGTGACAAAGCGAACATGCCTGTGGCTTAAAGGACTCCATCCCTTAAAAGGTACAGGGTTACCGAGACCAGACAACGCAAAATTGTTCGGGACAACCTCGAAGGGCAAGGTAAGAACATGGGAGGATACCTATAGCCGGGACGCAATGGTAAGGTCGAAGACCTTTCCAGGGATTGCAAAAGCAATGGCAGAGCAATGGGGTTAATAAAAGTAAAAAGATTAAATTCTTCAAAAGGAGGCAAAATGAAAATCTACATAAGTGGCCCGATGGAGGGCGTGAAAGATTACCAGGAAAATTTCCGGGAGGCAGAAGAAACCCTGCTGAAGCTGGGGCATGTTGTGGTGAATCCGGCAAGACTGGATAAAGCGGTCAAAGGTCGCGGGATCAGCCGGGAGGATTATCTGGAGCTTGATTTGGAGCTTTTAAAGTGGTGTGACGCCATTGTAATGCTGGACGGCTGGCAGCAGTCGAGAGGGTGCAACCGGGAATACGGTTATGCAGTCGGAACCAAAAAGAAAATCATATCTTACAACACACTGAAAGAAATGGAGGTTTCGGCGTAAAATGGATACCGTAAATATCAAGCTTAAAAAAAGTTGCTTAAACTGTGTATATTGCGATCCGATAACGGACGGAGAAACAATATCAACATGGGAGCAAGTGATGTTCCAATATTTCACATCTTGCTCCCATGTTGATATATGCAAAAGGTACATTGATGATCCAGGCGAAACTATAAGCGAATATCTGAACTGGGAAATCGGCGAACGTGGCTAAAGCGCAGAAAAATGACACAAGGACAATGCAAGAATAACACAAGGAGGGAAAGATGACATTATCAGAAAAGCAGGAACTTTTAAAACTCTTATACGCCTACCAGGCCGAAATGATCCGGTATAACGATGACAATATCGCCGAAGCGGCACGGTGGGAGCCGAAAGACGGGTGGAAAGGTGACTACAAATACGGTGTAAAAGGCCAGTTTGAGCACGCGAGGATAATTGCCGCAAAGTTGGCGGTTGAGATAGGGAAAGAATTAAAAAGCAATTATGAAATCTGAAAGAGAGGATAGCATGACAAAAGTAACCGTAAACGGCGAAGAAATCCAGCCGGAAGAAATCAAGCTCACAGAAAAACAGATTGAAGTGATCGCCGCCAGCCTGAACTGTTGATAAAGAGCTGTTAAAGTGTTAAAATGTGCCATGTATAGCGTTATATGTGGCACATTTTTAAATCACAGGAGGGAGCAAAATGGAATGTGTCGCATATTTGAGAGTATCGACAGAAAAACAGGCAGAAGAGGGTCATGGACTTGACAGCCAGAAGAGGGATATTGAGAACTACTGCCGGAAGAATGACCTAATTGTATCGGAATGGTACGTTGATGATGGTTACACCGGAGCAAACATGGACAGGCCGGCACTGCAACGGTTGATTCTTGCCTGCTCAAAAAAACGGGTAAAGTGCGTTGTTGCGTTTAAGCTTGACCGGTTATCACGTAGCATGGTGGACGGACTTTACCTGATCGAGCGGGTATTTATTCCAAATGGCGTTGATTTCCGGTGCGTCCATGACAGTGTAAATTATGGGACGCCGATGGAACAGGCCTATACCCAGATCATGGCTGCATTTGCACAGCTTGATAAAAACACTATGATGTTGCGTATGCGCGGCGGAATGCTGGAGCGTGTTAAGCGCGGGTATTGGTATGGAGGCGGGAACTTGCCATATTGTTACGCCTATGACAGGGAAAAAGGGATTCTTGTTCCAATACCGGAAAAAGCACGGCGGGCAAATATGGCACTAGAGTTATATATTGATGGGTGGTCTGACAACAGGATCAGCAGTGAGCTGGGGTTCCGATCGGAGCAGGTGGTACGCAGTATTATTACGGGCGTGGTAAATATTGGGCTTATCAAGTACAAGGGAAACATCTACCAAGGGCGGCATGAGCCGGTATTTGACCGAGATCGATTTTATTTGGCTCAGAATCTTCGGAAAAACCGGAAAAAGGCAAGGAGTTACATCCAGCCTGATGTGAATGTCCTCACCGGCCTGTGTTATTGCGGGGAATGCGGATGTAAAATGAGATATCAAAAATGGACTAAGTCGCAAACGCGCATGATATGGTGCTGTTCCCACGATAAGGCGCTTAACTATCTTCCCAATTTCAACCCAGACTGCAAAAACAAAGCGCAGAGAGCGGACGAGATCGAGAGACAGGTGGAGGAGCAGATGATACGGATATCCCTTGACCTATCAACCTACACGCCAAAGGAGAAAGAAAGCCGCCTGGATATCCTTATAAGCCAGCTGGAAAAAGAGAAAAAGAAACTCCGGCGGCTGTATGACCTGTACGCAGAGGGGAATGACATGGTTTTAGACATGATCCGGAACGAGGAAGAAGAAGTGCAGAGGATGGAGGATAATGTGCGCGAATGTGAGAAAAGCCAGAATCCTACACGCGAAACGATTGCATATAAGAACGTGAAAAGGCTTGCCGATGTGTGGGATCAGATCGACAAGCCAGAAAAAAACAAGATATTAAAAAGTATAATCGACAAAGTTGTGATTGTCAACGGAGATGTTGAGATCCAGCTACAACGGTTTTGATATTAAATAAGGAAACAACTAGCACAAACTATATGCGGTACCTATGATATATAGTTTGTGCTAGATACCACATATAACGCTATATATGGAGGTGCTGGCATGCGGACGAGGGAAAAAAAGCTGTCGGACTACGGCGTACCAAACGCCCTGTACAGAGAGATAAAAGAGCGGTGTTACAACAGTACAGACGAGGATCGAGAAACACTCCATCTTGTTTGCTATCTCAATACGCCCACATGGGTATCGCAGTTTGTTTTCCGGTCACTTGCCCGCAGGGAAAGCTATGATGAAATTATGAAATGGGATTATATTCCGGTAAAAAGTGATGATTTTTACGGATATCAGCGCCGGGCAATGGCAGCTTATTATTTAACACTCACCGACCGTCAAAAGTGGTGATAACTCAAAAGTCCTACTTTGTTACAATGATAGTAGGACTTTTTTATTTGGAGGAAAACGAAATGACATTTAACGAGTATCAAAGAGGCGTTATGCGGACAGTGAGCGATATTGCAAAAGCTACACCGGAGAATATGCTGTTTAACGGTGTATTAGGAGCATCTGGAGAGGCCGGGGAGCTGGCCGATCTGTTAAAAAAGGAGTTGTTCCAGGGGCATCCTCATGACCGGGACCATTATATCAAGGAGTGCGGCGATGTCCTGTATTACTTGGGTATGATTGCAGAGGCTTTGGGAACCACACTGGAGGAGATTGCATTAGTCAATAACCGGAAGCTGTGGGAGAGATATCCGGACGGATTCTCGGCAGACAAATCGTTGCATCGCAATCCTGGAGATGTATAAGGAGATTGCAAATGGATATCAAAGAATTAAAGCTGTCGGATATCGAACCATATGAGAAAAACCCGCGTAAAAATGATAACGCGGTGAAATACGTGGCGGAATCCATCAAAGAGTTTGGCTTTAAAGTGCCGATTGTGATTGACAGAAACGGCGTGATCGTTGCAGGCCATACCAGATACAAGGCCGCCAAACAGCTCAAAATGAAAACAGTGCCTTGCCTTGTGGCTGATGATCTTACTGATGAGCAGGTGCGGGCATTCCGCCTGGCAGATAACAAAGTGGCGGAGCAGGCGGAATGGGACGGCGATTTGCTGGACGATGAGCTGGCAGATATTCTTGATATTGATATGGGAATGTTTGGATTTCTAAATGATATTGACGATAAAACTGAAGAAGCAACTGAGGATGATTATGAAATCAATCCGCCAGAAGAACCGAAGGCAAAACTTGGCGAAATCTATCAGCTTGGCCGGCATCGCTTAATGTGCGGAGACAGCACGATATTAAATGATGTCGAGAAGCTAATGGGGGGGGCACGAGCGGATATGTTACTTACAGACCCTCCTTACAACGTTAATTATGAGGGGAAGACAAAAGATAAGTTAAAAATACAAAATGATAAGATGCAGAATGACAACTTTCGGCAGTTTTTGGCTGACGCATTTTTGAATGCTGATACAGTCATGAAGCCTGGAGCGGTCTTTTATATTTGGCATGCCGATTCAGAAGGATACAATTTCAGGGGGGCGTGCTTCGATGTCGGATGGAAAGTAAGACAGTGTTTGATTTGGAATAAAAATTCTATGGTAATGGGAAGGCAGGATTATCAGTGGAAACATGAACCGTGTCTTTATGGGTGGAAAGACGGTGCAGGACATTTATGGGCGTCCGACAGGAAGCAGACAACGATCATAAACTTCGATAAACCTACACGAAATGACAAACATCCGACGATGAAGCCTATCCCGCTGTTTGATTATCAGATCAAAAACAATACAAAAGGCGATGACATTGTTCTTGACCTATTCGCCGGATCTGGAACAACTATTATGGCGTGTGAGCAAAACGGAAGGCGTGGATACTGTATGGAATATGACCCAAAATATGTTGATGTCATTATCGACAGATGGGAAACATTCACTGGACAAAAAGCAATATTAATAAATTAGTAGTATGACGGCAGAGAGGTGAAATAAATGGTATGGCGAACAAGAAAAACCTAATACCAGGCGCACACAAATTGACACTGGAAGAACAGTCGATGGGAGGCGTTGCTTCTGGAGCGGCACGCCGCCGCAAAAAAAACCTCTCTGAACTTGCAAAAATCATCGCAGAGAACCCAGTCCCAGAGGCAGCAAAAGCGAAGCTTGCCAAGATGGGAATTGAGGACGAGGACGCTAACAACAACGCTCTTGTTGCTGTGTCTGTGTACAAAAAGGCGATCCAGGGCGACATGCAGGCGGTGGACAAATGGGAGCAGCTCACGGCGGAATCCAAGGCGGATACTGCAAAATATGAGCTTCCGGCTCGTGTGATCGGGAAAGCGTTTGTCGATATCAACCGGCAAATTAAGCCGAATATATCTTACACCTTTAAGGGTGGGCGAGGTGGTCTGAAATCATCTTATGTGGCTCTTAAAATTGTGGAGCTTATTAAGAACAATCCGATTATGCACACATGCATAACCCGACAGGTGGCCGGAACCCTAAAGGATTCCGTGTATGCCCAGATGAAATGGGCAATCAATGAGCTGGGGCTGTTGGAAGAGTTTGATTTTAAGGTATCGCCGCTGGAAATCCGATATAAAAAGACTGGGCAAGTGATATATTTTCGAGGGTTGGATGATGAAACAAAATTAAAATCTATTAAGCCAGAATTTGGATATATCGGAATCCTCTGGAAAGAGGAAAAAGACCAGATGAAAGGCCCAGAACAGGAGCGATCCGTGAATCAGTCTGTGTTGCGAGGCGGTTCAGAATCCTATGATTTCTCCTCATATAATCCGCCCAAAAGCAAAAGCAGCTGGGTCAATCGGTTGGAGCTGGAGCCGAATCCAAACCGCGTGACCCATACATCCTGCTACCTGGACGCTCCGCCGGAGTGGCTGGGGCAAAAATTTATCGATGACGCGGCACATCTTAAAGAGGTCAATCCTGCTGCTTATGAGCATGAGTACTTGGGCGTGCCAAACGGAGACGGTGGAAACGTGTTTGAGTATCTGGAAATCCGGGAGATCACTGACGAAGAGATTAGTCGCATGGATCGAATTTTCGCTGGCGTAGATTATGGATGGTATCCGGATCAGTATTGTTACCTGCGCACCTATTACGATTCGGCGCGGGAAAAGATCTACCTAATTGATGAGCTGTATGTCAATAAGTGGAGCAACGCTAAGACAGCGGAGTGGATCAAGAAAAAGGGCTATGATGATTATACGATGATCTGCGACAGCGCCGAGCCTAAGTCCGTCAATGATTACCGGGATTTCGGCCTGCCAGCGAGGGGAGCAATAAAGGGGCCTGGAAGCATAGAATATGGATTTAAATGGCTGCAAACAAGGACGCTTGTAATTGACCCAGCGCGGACGCCTCACGCATATCAGGAGATCATAACGTATGAGTACGAGCGAGATAAAGAGGGCAATGTAGTGAGTGGATATCCAGATGGTAACGATCACGCAATATCGGCACTTAGATATGCATATGAGCCAGTATTTAACAGAAGGGGGTACAGCGCATAATGAACAAAGTGAACGCAGTTATTGTCGGGGAAACAATTATCCCCGTGAAGAATATTGTAAGTGTAAACGCAAGTTACGGCGAGGTCGAGATTGAATATAGAGAAGATATCGAAAAAGGCGTTATGCGAACGGTGAAGCTGAATGCGCCATACGAAAGTACTGGCGTTATCGTGGACGACAATACAGGTGATGAATAAATGGGAATAATATCAACAATAAAAAGGTGGTTAGAGATGCTATTTAAGGACAAAGCAAAAACAGATTTTGGTGTTGATGTGATAGAATACCCTGCCATGACTGCGCTGATACAAAAGTGCGCTAACATATACCAGGGTAATCCTTACTGGTTGGACGATGATGCTGGGATTCGGACTATCAACTTTGCAAAATCCGTATGCTCTGAGACGGCGCGGCTGGCAACTCTGGCTATCGGGATCAGCATTGATGGATCAGCGCGGGCGGAATGGCTGCAGGCGCAGATTGACCGCATATACAGCCAGATACGTCACTGGGTAGAATATGGCTGCGCGTATGGCACTGTGTTTATTAAGCCCAACGGTGACAGCATGGACGTGTTCACGCCACTTAATGTGGTGCTGGTGGACTGTGACAACCAGAATATCCGTGGGATTATCTTCCGGGATACTTATATAGACGGTGAGACATATTATACCCGTCTGGAGTATCACCGGTTTTTGGATCTGGAGGACAATGCAGGGAACACGGAAACACCGTATTTTATCACTAACAAGGCGTACAAGTCCACCACGCCGGACGACATCGGCGTATCAATTCCACTGGATCAGACAAAATGGCGTGGGCTGATGGAGGACACCGGCCCCATTATGGGCGCAAACGGGACGCTTGACGGTCCGCTTTTTGGAGTTTTCCGCACACCGCAGGCCAACAACCTCGATATGTTGACCCCGCTGGGGCTCCCTGTGTATGCGGAGGCTATCGAGGAGCTCAAGGATCTCGACATTGCATACAGCCGTAACGCTCGGGAGATTTTTGACAGCGAGAAAATCGTGCTTGCTGATGATCGACTGCTTATGCCAGCCGGAAAGCCACTGTCCACCATGACACCGGATCAGAGACGCCGAGAAGCAGAAAAAATGAAGCTCCCGCATTATGTCCGGAATGTGTTTGGGAATGACCAAAAAGAATTTTATCAGGAAATCAACCCGCAGCTCAACACAGACACGCGGCTAGCAGGAATCAACGCACTGCTGTCACAGATTGGGTACAAGGTGGGATTTTCCAACGGTTATTTTGTCTTTAACCAGTCCAGCGGGATCCAGACAGCAACAGGTGTGGAGGCGGAGCAACAGCGGACAATCCAGTATATCAAAGATGTGCGGGATAAGCTGCAGGCGGCACTTGATGGGGCGATATATGCGCTTAACGTGATCGCAGATCTGTACGACATGGCACCCGCCGGAGAGTACGAGATAACATATGATTTTGGTGACATCACATACAACGAGGACGAGGACAGAGCGCGCTGGTGGAGCTATGTAGTGGCTGGGAAAGTACCTGCATGGTACTTCTTCCGAAAATTTGAGGGATTAAGCGAAAAAGAAGCAAAGGCAATGGTAGAAGAGGCACAGCCGGACGAACCGAAGCTGTTTGAGGAGGAATGATAATGAGCGATCCAATCACAAGAAAAGAAAAATATCTCGCAAAACTGTCTGGAAGTTACTCCGGAGATTTACCAGACCCTGTTACGAGAGAGGACAGGTATCTCTATAAGCTGTGCACGGACGGAGCTGGAGTATCACCTGAGGATATCAACAATGCAGTTAATGCGTATCTTACCGAGAATCCGGTACAGGCGGGAGCCACAGCGGAACAGGCGCAGCAGATCGAGCAGAACAAGACGGACATTGCTTCACTGAAAGAGGAGACTAATTCGCTAAAGGAAGATATAGGTAACATCATTTCTCCTAACCTTTTTAATCCGGCAGCGGCAAAAGCAAATGTTGCTATCAGTTCTGATGATGGCAGTGAAATGAATGGATTTAGCGGATGGGAAGCTACAGACTATATTCCTGTATCCAAAAATGATGTACTCTATTTTAGCTCAAATAATGAGACAACCTATTACAGCACAGGCGCTTTTTATGACGCTCAAAAGAAGTTTACAAGTGGATTTGGAAACCCTAATATTAATAATAATAATATAACAGTCACGTCCGATGGCTATGCAAGGTTTTCGTTTGACGCTCCAAAAGTGAATCTACAGATTGAAAAAGGTTCAAGGACCACATATATTCCATATGGTGAGCTTAAAGTCAAAGCCGATGTGGATCATGTAAAGGAAGACACTGACAATATAAAAGCCGAAGTAAGCGAAGTCAAAGCCGAAGTTGTAAAGATACAGGAAGACCATACAAACCTTTTTAACAAAGATGCTGTTGTAAAAGGGGCTGTACTTCCAGATAGCGGATACTTTGATACTAGCTTTTCATCGTGGGAAACAAGTGACTATATTCCTGTAAAGCCGGGAATAACATTATACTTTAGCAGCAACCAGTTACCAATAGGCGTAGCAAGTACCGGAGCATATTTTGACAAAGACAAAAAGTATCTGTCTCAGCTAAAAGATGAACCATTATCTATCACAATTCCAGACGGTGCTTACTTCATCCGCTTTTCAAAAAACGGAGGGTTTGGGGATACCCTGAACACCTTGAAAATCGAGCAACATGGTATTACTAAATTTACTCCGTACGGAGAGCTTTATGTTACAGTAAATGAATCTGCATTGCCGAGTTCGATTCTTCCAAAGTGGAAAGGATTAAAGATTCTTACACTTGGCGACAGTATTACCGCTATGGGCGGTGTAAACGGATGGACACATTGGATTAAGCAGTATCTCCTTGCTGATAAGGTTGTGAACGTATCTGTTGCAGGTTCTACATGGCAGGATAAAGTTGCTAATCAAACCTATGACGGAAATCCACAACCTTCCACAGATGGCAATGTAATGGGAAATCAAGTGCAGAAAGTGCTAAATGCAAAAGCAAGCGGAGATGCAGATTATCAGGACTTTGATGTGATTACATTCTCGTTTGGAACAAATGATTCTGTTGACTTTTCTGTGCAGACAAAAGAAAACGTAGAAAACCAGTTTATCACGAATTACGCTCAGAATAATTTTACAGTTGTTCCGCTTGAAAGTGTGAATCGACAAACATTAGCAGGTGCTATGCGATATGGTTTTCAAAAGTTGCATGAAGCATATCCAAATGCCGTGATATTTATGTGTACACCAACGCAAGAATGCTATGAAACATTTGATAGTATCTATCAGAAAGGTGATTTTATCAATTTTGTTGCCGATAGGTGTGGTGCAGAAACAATCGACACTCGTAGATGCGGAATCAGAAATATCTATGAAAGTCAAACAACGATTGATTATGACCATCCTGAACAATCTGGTGTCGCACCAATTCAGACCGATTTGCTTGACGGTATTCATACAAACGAAAACGGTGCAAAGAAGATTGCAAAATACAATGCAAGGGAAATTATGAAATATTTCATGATTAACTAAAGAGGGCTTTGAAAAGGCAAAAACAGAAAAGAGGTGATATATAACGTTAAGCCCTGATTATTTGTCAAAAATCGCGGAGGGGGCGGAAGAAATCGCCTCATCGCTCCATGATTATCTGGTAAAGCAGATCATTGAGCGCATTATGGACAGACTGGGGCGCGGCGAGTCGTACCTTCTTACATCGGCAGACGCATGGCGAATCAAAACTTTGCAAGAATCGGGATATCTGTTGGAGGACATCACAGCGGAGATTGCAAAGTACACCAAATTGCAGACCAACGAGATCAAGTCTGCCATGCAGGACGCCGGAGTTAAGGCATTGGCGTATGATGACGCCATATACAGCGCGGCAGGCCTGTCACCGGTAGCGCTGGCACAGTCTCCGGAGCTGATCCGTATCATGGAGCGGAATATGCTGGCGACTATGGGCGAGTGGAAGAATTACACAGCCACCACTGCAAACGCCGCTCAAAGGCTCTATATTGAGCAGTGCGACCTTGCATATAACAAGGTGATGACTGGAGCGACAAGTTACGCGCAGGCGGTCAAAGAGGCCATAACAAAGATTGCTGCCGATGGTGTTACGGTCACTTATCCCACAGGGCACAAGGACACCATCGAGACAGCCACGGCCCGCGCTGTGCGCACTGGTATAGCACAGGCAACAGGGGATATTTCCATCAAGCGCATGGAGGAGATGGAGTGGGACATCATCCTTGTGTCTGCCCATGTAGGTGCGCGGACTGGTGACGGAGGAGAAAATCCGGGGAATCATTTCTGGTGGCAGGGCAAGTATTATTCCAGGTCCGGAAATGACAAGCGGTTCCCTCCCTTTTCTGTAACTGGCTACGGCTCCGGTGAGGGGCTATGTGGATGGAATTGCCGTCATTCTTTTGGGAGCGGCACAGGACGGCCAGAAGATAACCCGTATAAGGACATATCCTCAGAAGAAAACCGGAAGGTTGAGGAGCTGGAAAAGAAACAGCGGCGTTATGAGCGGAGAATCCGCAAAACGAAGCGGGAAGTAGCTGGATTGCAGACATCGGTGGAGAATTGCCCGGATAAAAAGTTAAAATTTGAACTGCAGCAGGAACTTGACCGCAAATCTGCATTGCTGTCAAAACAGAATAAAGCGTATAATCAATTTTGCCGCGAAAATGACCTAAAGCCGCTCAGGGAACGATTGCAAATTGCAGAATGGAACAGAGAAAAAGCCATGAAAGCGGCTGGAGCTGCGAGAAGATACGAAAGGCGAAATAATGAGTAAATTGATCAGACCGGAGGAAACGAAATGAAAGTGATTGAGATTGTACAGATTGCCTTGTCGGTATGTGGAGGCATTTCCATTGTGGGCGGTGCCTTTGCAGTCGTCCATAAATGGATTTCTCCGGCCTTTAAGCTCAACAAGAGGGTAGAAGTATTAGAAGACCATGATAAACGCGATTATGAGGCGCTCAGGCACATTGCAGAGCGTGACAGCATGATCCTCGAAGTCTTGTCTACCATGATTGACAGCCAGATCACCGGAAACAACGTGGAGGAGTTAAAAAAAACGAAAGCAAAGTTGACGGTATATCTGGCACAGAATCAGCGTTAAAGGGATTGAGGTGGGCGCTTTTGAAAGTCTATGAGTTTACAGTCCCGGAGCTTGACCGTTTCCGCCGACTGGCAAATTTTACAAAAGATGAGCGCCAGTTATTTGAATACCGCGCTTCCGGTGTAACGCTGGAAGAATGTGCAGAAAAGATGAATGTGAGCGTTGCCACGGCAAAGAGAATCAGCCGTAAAGTAAACAACAAAATTATAAGGGTAATTTGATATGGAGAGAACCATATTGATTATGGTTGAAAGGCACTTGTGCAATGACGCATAGGTGTCTTTTGATTTTATCTTGGTTTTAAATCAATTTTAACCGAGCTTGTAAGGGATACTTACAGGTTGCCAGATGACAACCATATGACAACCATATGACATACCAAATGGCTCCACAGGTTAGTATAGATAAGGTTAGTATAGATAAGATTAGTAAAACATTATGTCCGGAGCCGGAAAATTCCGATCCAGACATAATGAATAAAAGCGCGATCCCCCGCGTTCACATTTCCTAAAAAAGAAATGATCCCGCAAGTTCACACGCCTGTCCATCACCTCTGAGGTCTTCACCTTTTGAGCGATTCCATTTTATTTTATCACAAATTTTAATTATAGAAAATTATAAATAAAATAAGCATCATAACTTTTTTGAAACTTTTATGACCTGTCAAAAATCATGAAATCATGAAAGAATGATGATAGAGATAAACAACTTGGAGGTGCGCTTATGTATCCTTATTATCCAATGAATCCGCAGGCATATCAGGCGGAACAGAACGCCTTACAGGGGCGTATAAATCAGCTGGAGCAGGCAAGAAATCAGCAGATGGGAATGTACAGCCAGCCGGTACAGCAGGCTCCGACCTCAAACGTAAATTGGATCCCAGTGGCTGGAATTGAGGGGGCCAGAAATCAGATTGTGCAGCCGGGGCAGACCGCATGGCTGATGGACAACAACCAGCCGATCTTCTATGTTAAATCGGTGGACAACATGGGAAGCGCCAGCTTTAAGGCGTTCCGATTCGAGGAGATCACAGAAGCCCCCACACCGAAAAAAGAGGAATTTGTCACGCGGAGGGAGTGGGAAGAGCTGCTTGCAAAGCTAAAAGAACCGGCAGGACAGGAGGTAAATGATGGCAAATCCATTGATGGGAATGATGGGCGGAAATAGCCCAATGGCGGCAATCGGACAGGCTATGCGAATGATAAATCAGATCAAGCATAGCGGGAACCCACAGTCTGCAATCAATGCAATGGCACAATCTAATCCAGACATAAAAAAAGCGATGGATATGTGCAAAGGAAAAAATCCGCAGCAGGTTTTCAACCAAATATGCAAACAGAATGGCATTGATCCTGGGCAGTTTGCAGGAATGATCAAATAATGATGTTGAGGCGGTGCACAGCCTTGATAAATAAATCAAAAGGAGAATAACCAACATGAATGAAGGCATTGGACTTACAGCGGCCGATGTGGCAGCGGTAACGAGAAATGATAACGATGACATGTGGGGCGGGAATAGCTGGATTTGGATTATCTTTTTAGCGTTCCTTTTCCCGATGTTTGGTGGAATGTGGGGAAATCGTGCTGGTGTTGAGACTGGTGTGCGAGACAACTTTATCAGTGATGAGTTTGTTAAGCGTGATATCTTTAACACAAATCAGAACGTATCCAACACAGCATGTCAGACCCAGAGAGATGTACTTGAGAGCAGATATACAACACAGCTCGGAATGCAGCAGTTAGGTGCTCAGTCTCAGCAGTGTTGCTGCGAAACACAGAAAGAGATCTTGCAGAACCGGTATGATGCGGCACTGATGGCGCAGAACATGCAGGCACAGCTTGCACAGTGTTGCTGTGACATCAAGGAAACTGTCCTTGCAGACGGACAGGCAACACGCCAGCTCATGCAGGAGAACACCATCCAGGGACTTCGCGACAAGATTGCGGACCGTGACAGAGACCTCCAGACAGCGTATTGGCAGATCTCCCAGGTCAACCAGACCAAGAACATCGTTGATGCGGTAAGACCGACACCGACACCGGCATATCTTACATGCAGCCCTTACTTTTCTTACAACGCCACCGGATTTAGCGGGTGCTGTGGGAGCGGGAACGTGCTGTGAGCAATCGGGATTTAACAGCTCTGGATCTGCTCAACATCTTCGGAGTGTTTTTGCAGACGATGAATTATCAAAGCGACCTGTCACAAGAAAGCAACGCAGATCTAGCAAGGCACTTACAAGATCAGGACAAAAAGTATCTGGAGCGGATCCTGGAAAATCAAAATCGAATAATTAGCATACTGGAAGAATCCAAGGCTACCAAGTAGTTGTGCAAATATAAAAGGGGTCGGGTTCGGCCCCTTTTTGATAAAAGGAGAAAATATATGTTAAATGCAATAAACGTAACAGAGCAGACTGTAAATGCAGCTCAGAACGTAATCTTCGGGGCAACGCGCGTAAGATCCAGACGGTGCGGATGCCAGAGCGGCTGGCTGAATCATATAGAGGGTAGCGGATTATTTACTCTTACCAATCGTGGAAATCAGCCTATGGCGGTAGAGATTGCTTATAATGCAAACATTACAGCGGCGGCCGCCGGAGCAACTGCAATGGCAATCAGGATTAACGGCGAGGCTGTAGGCGGAACGGAAATGGATTATACAGTCGCTACGGCGAATGTGTATCAGAATGTAAGTGCCTCCACTATCATCCCGGTACCGGCTGGAACATCGCTTACCGTATCCGTTGGGAACGTCTCTGCCGGTGCGGTGTCGGTAAAGGACGCAAATATTATCATCAAAAAGCTGGCATAGGAGGTGATCCGTATGATCACTGTAAACACCAGGATGGACGCCAGCACACCGGAGAAAATCTTTGCAGAGATCAACACCAGAATGACCGGAGCGCTGATGTTCCACAGTCAAATGATTGACTACTTTGCCTTTTTGGGGCTGGACGGATATAAGCAGATCCATGTGCGACAGTACACAGATGAGAGCCGGGAGAGGACGGACCTTAAGCAATATTATATCTCCAAACATGGACAGATCCTCTATGATGGTTTTTCTGGTACTGTGGAGGTGATCCCGGAAACATGGAAAAATGCGAAATCTATGTCTGTAGGCAAGGGAACAAAGCAAAAGGCAGTCGAGGACGGATTTTTGATGTATCGCGAGTGGGAGAGCAAAACAAAAGAAATCTATGAGCATTACGCCCACGCGCTTAGAGATGGCGGACATATCATCGACGCGCTGGAGGTAGAACGGCTGGCCGCCGATGTTGCTGATGAGCTGGACATGATTGATCATATCATGCTGGATCTGATCTCTACCGGCTATGACATGACTTACATTGTGGAGAGTCAAACGGATCTGTGCAAAGGCAGAAAGGAGGGAAAACATGGAAAACATTGTTGACGTGCTGAAAAATCAACTTGAAATTGAGAAAAAGAACGCGATGGACCGGCTAACTGGTGCAAATCTTGACAGTATTTACAAGTTGACCGGCACAATCTGTAACTTAAAAAAGATGGAATGCGGCTGGACAGACGAACCTGTGGCGGAAGTGGCAGAAAGCATTATCCAGAAATATTCCAATGGACGCTATGACCATAACATTGATGCGCTATATGATGCGTATATCGCGGCAAAGCAGGCGTATAAGCAGACCGGAGACCAAGGGCATCGGGATAAACTGATGGAATCGGTCGGCAGACTCATGGTTGAGGTCTACGATATGCTCTCCTCTATGGTTGTAGATTCAGATTTCCAGGAAGAACGAAAAGAAATCATGCGGCAGATCCGGAAGCTGTCCGACATGTAAAAGTGGGGATGAATTAAAAAACCTAGATATATTATAATAAAAATGCAGATACTTTCTGCCATTTTGCAGTCCTCTAAGTATAGTGTGCGTGCCCTTATGAGAAACGGAAAAATCCGGAGGTTGAAAAGCGGGTGCAATTCCCGGCGCGCACAGGTTGCCGGATCGCTACCGGCTGATCTGAGAGCAGCGCACCGCCTCAGGAAGAATGACAAGGCCGCGGTATTTACACGGAATCGCACATCGGAACATAGCTCAGTCGGTAGAGCGCAGGCCTTATAAGCCTGGAGTCGATGGTTCGATGCCATCTGTTCCGACTACCCCGCCAGAGGTTGCATCTGGCTTAATCCAAACCGCGGACGGAGCGGTTAATAAGTTACGTTTAGGAGGATAACATGAAAAATTACGAAGAAATCTTGACCGATGCGGGAATTGAAATCCCGGCAGACAAAAAGGACACCATCAAAAAAGCGATGGGAGAAAACTACAAGACCGTTGAGGATTACAACAAAGCCTCAAGTGCCAGGGACAAATACAAAAAAGACCTGGAAGATGTCCAGACAAAACTGGATGGATTTAAGGATATCGATGTAGATGATCTGAAAAACCAGATTGCAACGCTCACTACTGATCTTAACAACGAGAAGACAGCCAGAGCTGCAGAAGCAAAGAAAGCAGAGATCGAAAAAACGGTCGGAACCTTTTTGAGCGGAAAGAAATTCGTGAATGCGCTCACAGAAAAGTCCATTAAAAATTCCCTGATCGAGGAACTGGACAAGGACAGCGCAAAAGGAAAATCCATCGAGGATATCTTTAACGGACTGATCACCGGAGAAGATGGAAAACAGATGGAAAACATCCTTGCAGATGATGGCGGAAGCGAAAAAAAGGCACATTTTACAACAGCCTTTAAGGGAAGTGGAACCGGCGGAACATTAACCAAGGATGACTTTAAGAAAATGTCCCTGGATGAGAGAATTAAGCTGAAAACAAAGGATCCGGAGCTTTATAAGACCCTCTCATAAGGACGAAAACCGGCTGCATAACTGGATTGCAGTCGCTTACCTAACCCCATTAAAAGTTATAGGCAGATGGGACTTTTTACGTCCTCTCTGCACAGAAAGGACGTATTTTTTATGGCAAAAACAAGCGGATTATTCGGCGGATTTAGCTTTGACCCCGAAGTATTCTCCAACTATATGACAGAACAGCCTACATGGAATGATGCAATCCTTGCTTCTGGCGTACTGGTGCAGGATAACACCATCATGGATCTGATCGGCAACAAGGGCAACGTTGCAACATTGCCGTTTTACACTCCCATTGATGCAGAGGAATCTCCTGCACTCAACAACGATGGTAAAACGGACAACGTTCCTGTAGAGATCACAGGAAAGAAGCAGACCTGTATGCTGATCCAGAGAATGAAAGCTTGGAAGGCTCAGGATTTTACAAAGGAACTCACCGGTGCGGATCCTATGACCCACGTTGCAAACAGTGTAGCTGGATTCTACCGGCAGGTGCGGACAAAAGACCTCATGGCGATTGTTGATGCGGTGCTGTCCGTAACGGCTCTCAAGGATCACGTTACCGATATCACCAGCTCCACCACCACGGCAGCTGATGCAAATAAGATTGACGAGACCTCTCTTATTTACGCGCAGCAGAAAGCCCTGGGAGACGCTGCGGACAATATGGGCCTGCTCTTTATGCACTCCATGATCTATGCACGTTATAAGGCACTTGGGCTGGTAGATTATAACAAGTACACCATCACAAACGCGCTGGAGCGTGAGGTCAACCTGCCGACTATTAACGGATTTATCCCTGTGGTGTCTGATCGGTACACGGTTGATGCCTCCGGAACACTCCCTGTGTATAAAACTTACATGGTTGGTACAGGCTCCATCTTAACCTGTGACAAGACCAACTACGAAAATCCTTATTACACGGATTACGATCCTGAGAGCAAGGCAGGTATCGAAAAGCTGTATACCAAGCAGGGGTATGTGATGCATCCCAATGGCCTCTCGATCAACACAAGCAAAATTGTAGAGGAATCTCCGACAACAACAGAGCTGGGAACCGCAACAAACTGGTCGCTTGTGTACAACCACAAGAACATCCGCATGGGAATGATTAAGTCCAACGGTTAAGGAGGTGATCCGGCATGGCGTATGCCGATTATGATTTTTACGCAAATGATTTTCTTGGCTCCGCCGTGCCGGTTGATCTTTTCCCGCAGATGTCCGAGAGGGCGTCTGCATGGATCGATATTCTCACAAATGACCGGCTAGTTGATGGACTTCCGACAAATACGCGTCACCAGAAGCGCATAAAAATGGCGGTCTGTGAGCTGGCTGAATTAATGTATCAGATTGCACTTGCTGAGAAGAATGCAATCAATCAGGCATCAGCTAATCTTACCGACATAAATGTCGGGAACAAATCAACAGGCATTGTAACATCTGTAAGTTCTGGCAGTGAATCCATCTCTTATGCAACGCCACAGCAGATTGGAGCGAGTGCAAAAGAGTGGAGTGCAGTGTATGCCGCCGCTGGAGATGCGCAGAAAACGAACGACTTACTCTTAAAGACAGCTTTACCGCTTCTGATGGGTGTAAGGACAGATGATGGAATACCGATATTGTATGCGGGGGTGTGAGTATGAAATGCAGACAGTGTGGAAAAGAACTTAAGCCACATTGGAGTACCGATATTTGTCTTGAATGTTCAAGGGAAAATGTGAAAAAGATATTCAGAGAAAATCCCGAAGTAAAGCAGGCATTCCGTGAAACTATTGAAGAACTTGAAAAGCCTGAAAGTATTGAGAAAATAGCTAAAAATACAGCCGATTTTATGAATGCTATTCAGAAGTTAAGGAGTGAAAAACAATAAAAAAGTTACTTATCTCTCAGCCCATAAGAGACAAGACAGACGAAGAAATCATTGTGGAAAGAGAAAGAGCAATCAAGCACGCGGAAGAATGTCTTAGAGAACCAGTGGAAGTGATTGTTTTTTTTCAAGGGCATTCAGTAAAAGAAGATTTACTCTTTTCCCTTGGTGAATCCATTAAGCTTCTGTCTGTTGCTGATGTAGCATATTTTGTTTATAACCGGGATAATGCTAGGGGCTACGTGGTCGAGAACATTTGTGCCCAAAAATATGGAATCAAAACCATCATTGAGGACTATACGGAGGATTGTAAAAATGAAATATAGAAAAAAGCCTGTAATTATCGAAGCATTTCAGTTTGATGGCGATTTACAGGACAGAGCCGGAACATTTTATGTCCCCGAGTGGGCGGAAAAGGCATATAAAGATGGAACAATGTATTTTACTGGCCCGGCGCTGGAATTGTATATTGATACGTTGGAAGGTACCCACCATGCTTCGGTTGGCGATTATATCATCAGAGGGGTAAACGGAGAAATATATCCTTGCAAACCAGATATTTTCCAGAAAACCTACGAAATGGAGGAATAAAAATGGAAATCCAGGTATTTGACAGCGAAAACGGAGAAATTATCGCATGGATTGACACAAAATCTGGCGAAACGGTTTGCAAAGAGGGTTACGATGTGAAATCCAGTGAAGATTTGCGAGCAGTGGAGGTAGGAGAAGATTTGCAGATCACAGGGAAATAAGTTAATCCTGCGACACGTAAAGGATAAAAGGTATGGGAGGACGAGGATCTTCAAGCGGAATAAGTGATTCCTGGAAAAGATACGGGACGGAGTATAAAACTTTGGCTCAGTTTGGAAATGTAAAAGTGGTTAAATATGATGGTGGGAATGCCAGAGCTCCAATGGAGACGATGACACCAGGAAGAATTTATGCCACAGTCGATAAACGCAACGACATTAAATTTGTCACATTTCACGATCCGGCTATGGAACGAGCAAGGCAGGTTGATATTAGAGGCGTTCCGCATGATGGCGCTTTGCCCCATACACACAATGGATATGAACACGATGAATATGGAACATATCCAGGCGTTTCTTCCAAGGATCAAAAAATAATTGATAAGCTTTTGAAGCAATGGGAGAGGCGCCGAAAGAAGTTGAATTTATGATTCCGATATGGTATATTAAAAAAGCAATGTCAATAGTTTAAGAATGAGAATGTTGCGGCGGAACGACGATTCCGAACAACCGCAAAGGTTCCGGTGGAAATCCGGGTGACTTGCAAGAGATACCATATCAGAAATGATGTGGTATCTCTTTTTGCTTATGGAGGAGTAACATGGGCGGTAGAGGCGGAAGCAGTGGTATAAAATCGCAAGGCAAAATTATAAAATTCCCTGGAAGAGGAGATGGCGGAAACAGTCCAGTTCCACAGAGTGACAAATGGGATTATCGAGGGATTACAGGCCGCGTGAATGATCTGGAAAAAGCAATGAAAACAATGCGATCCGGAAACAAAGCGGCTGCTATCTATCGAGCGTTGCAATCACAGGATAAACTTATAACCTCCGAGCTGGAACGGAACAAAAACGGAACCGCAGACCTAATAGGCGATGACAGAGTTTTAATGAAAGAGCGTAGGCGAATAAGAACGCTGCTTAAAAAGCTTAAATCGATGGAGATGTTATAAATGGCAGATAAATCAAACAGCATAGCATACGAGAATCTAAATCGTCGTATTTATGATGGTGTTGGTCAATATGGAATACCACAAATAAAACCTGAAATTTTCGAGGGAGAAAGCGAGTTTTGCGATTTTAATGTAGCAAGGAAAATAAATACAGGATTGCAAAATAAATCCATTCATTTTTTTCAACACGATTATCAATTTAATTGCCTTTGGAATAGAATTGACCGCTATGCTGAAAAAATAAGCCATTTTAAATGCGTGTTGACTCCGGATTTCAGCATGTACACCGATTTCCCAAAAGCAATCCAAATATACAATCATTACCGGAAGCACTGGTGCGGCGCGTATTTGCAGGAATATGGGTGCAAGGTAATCCCAACAATCTCATGGAGCACGCCGGACAGCTATGAGTGGTGCTTTGACGGTGAGCCGGAGGGTGGAACGGTAGCAGTATCGTCTGTCGGCTGCATGAAGAATAAGCAATCAAAAGAACTGTTTTTGCAAGGATACAAGGCTATGATTAAGCGATTGCATCCGGAAAACATTATCTTTTATGGGAAAGTCCCTGAAGAATGCCAGGAAAACATTGTAAGGATCAAACCTTATACAGAAAAATTTACGGAGGCGAAATGCAATGGGTGGTAGAGGTGGAGCTAGTTCTTTTTCAAAAAAAACGCCGTACTTGATCCGAAAGCCAAAGAACAGGTGATTGAAACATATTTCCGCCGTAAAGGGGCGTTTGGGGCACATTATGGCGATTCTGCTTATGAGGCAAAGGCCGGAGAAAACGGAGAGCTTATTTTAAATTACGCAACGGCACATTTTACAAATCCAAAAGATCAGTCAAACACTCAAGATGTCACATTTACCATTAAACATGGTGCTGTCCAACATTTTAACAGTGGTGCGACTGAGTTTTACGGGATTAACTGGGACAATGTAAAATCCGTGTCTGGTCAAACATATGGAATTAAGGATCACATAAAAGATCATGGATTCCGATGGAGTGGTAAAGACAAAAAATGGGTGAAAAAATAAGACAGAAAGAGGTCCGAGTAAGACCGGAAGGAAACGGATAGATTCTTAAACACTCAGTGGTATAAAGCTGCGGGACGGCCCAGAAAAGGATGGAAAGGACATTGATTTATCATGCCAAGGCCAACAAGAAATTTAAAGGATCAAAGATTTGGGAGACTTGTAGCAATAGAAAAAGTCAATGAAGCAGGGGCGGCCCGTTGGCTCTGTAAATGTGACTGCGGAAACGAATTAGTTGTGTCCTCAAATAATTTGATTCGCAAAAACACATTGAGCTGTGGTTGCTATCAGAAAGATAGGACCTCGGAAGCCAAAAGGATTCATGGAGACAGGCATACCCGCTTATATACTATATGGGTTGACATGCGCAGACGTTGCTCATGCAGAAGTGAACCGTCATACAAAAATTATGGTGGGAGGGGTATTACCGTTTGCAAAGAATGGCAAGAATCGTTCCTCACTTTTAAAGAATGGGCGATGGAAAACGGATATTCTGAAAAACTTACCATAGACCGAATAAATGCAAATGGTGAATATTGCCCACAAAATTGTAGATGGGCGACATTGAAACAGCAAGGCAATAACAGAAGGAACAATGTCTGCGTAACTGTGAATGGCGAAATCCATACCTTATCAGAATGGAGCGAAATAACTGGAATCTCGTATCATACCATAACCAAAAGACGTTATCGCGGATGGAGTGATGTAGATGCAGTCGCTACGCCAGTAAATAGGAGGTGAGCCATATCTATAGCAAGACAGTAACCGTATTTAATTTTTACGAATCAGCCACATCCGGCGAGGCGATATGGATCCCGCACACATTGAAAAAAATCCATCTGGACACCGACAGGGGCGCGATCATTAAAAAATACGGAGCAGATAGCACGGATAATGCAGAGCTGCATATTCCATACACCGGAGCCGATGAAACGTTGATTGCTGGCCTGCCGTGGATGCCGCCAAAAGCGTGGAAAGCGCAGACGAACGATTTGTTGAGCCAGTCCATCACATTTTCAACCGATGACTTTTTTATGCTGGGAGAATGGGGTGGCGGAACTGTAAACGATGAGGATTATCGGGACGGATTCTATCACTACATGAACACGGTGAAAGATTTTGTGTTTAAGATTACCAGTGTAGGCGGCCCGTATACCGTAATCCCGCACTTTGAGATCCTAGGAAAGTAGATGGTTTTATGCCGATAAAGCATTATGAAAAATACTCTGAAATCGTTGGAGAAGTGACTGTAAAAGTAGACTTGTCCAGGTTTTCCGAACAATTCAAGCGTGCACAATATGAGCTGGATGGAAATGTCATGAACAGCATGGTTCCATTTATGCCAATGGAAACCGGCTCCTTTATCAATGTGACACGTGCTCACAGCTCCGCAGTGCAAGGCTCCGGCAAAGTTTATGCGGCTTACGGTCCACAGGGACGTTTTCTGTACGAGGGAAAAGGGATGGTCGATGAAGAAACAGGAAGCCCATACGCCCGAAAAGGAGCAAAGAAAGTTCTTGTAAGCCAGTACGGCGGCAAAACAAACGCGAAAGAATACCTTGCTTACACCAAAAACAAACACCCAGCCGCACAAAGCCACTGGTTTGATGCTGCAAAGAGTGCAGATGGTGACAAGTGGATCAAAAAAGCGAAACAGATCGCAGGAGGCGGATAATGGCAGACGAAAAAAAGCCAATAGGCAAGGATGCAACAGGGTATGAGATCCTTACAGACGCTATGAAAAGCCTGTTGAATCAGTATCCCGGATTATATCAGGGCGAAACAATCAAATTTGAGGAGCTTGCAGAGGACAGCGGAATCTGCTTCTCCGCCAACAATGGAGCGTTGGTGTATACCGAGAAAGAGGATGTCTGCGGTTATATGCACCAGCTTTGCAGTTATCCGTTCTTTGTAGTGTACCGCACCGCCTCCAATAAAGAGCGGCAGAAGCTGTCCGTACAGAAGTTTTTAGACACACTGGGGAAATGGATCTGCCGGGAGCCGGTCAACATAGATGGCACTGAGACGCGCCTGAATGCGTTTCCTGCCCTTTCCAGAGGGCGAACGATAGAAAGAATCACCCGTGACAATGCTTACGGACTTGAGCCAAATAACAACGGTGTGCAGGACTGGCTACTTCCTGTCACCGTGCGTTATAAATATGATTTTGAAAAATGGTAACACAATACCGACGGCATAAATGGATTGCCGCCGCTAACCCAAATCCCTTTTAAAAGTTATGGGTAGAAAGGAATTTTTTTATGATTGAAAGAAAATATCTCGCGCATTACCTTGATTCTTCCTTTGGTGCTGTGTCCGCGACTTATGTGCGGCTTGGAAAGAATTTGGAAGAATACAACGAGGAACTGAATCCTGATGTTGAGGTATCAAAGAATATCCTCGGAGAACAGTCTGTAAAGCACTCAGGGTATGAGGTGCAGGCTGATGTAGATCCTTATTACTTCGAGTCGTACGAGGACTCGTTATCAACAAAACTGATGGAGCTTGCCAATGAGCGGGCAACCGGTGACAAGTGCAAGACTACAATGGTTGATGTGCTGTTAAAGCCCGGAGAAACAGAAGATGCGGCTCCTACATCCGTGTGGGCATACCGGGAAGATGTATATGTAATCCCGAACAGTGTCGGCGGTGATACGTCCGGAATCCAGATCCCCTTTACAGTGTATAAGGCAGGGAACCGCGTAAAAGGAACCTGGGACATTACAAAAAAGACTTTCACACCGGCAGGATCACTTTAAATTTTAAGGAGGAAGCAAAATGAAATTAACAGTAAACACCGGAGCAATGACCATTGATGTTGAGAATGAAAAGGGTCGGAAGATTGGGGAATTTGAATTTGTCCCTACCGACTCCAACATTCTCCAGCGTTATGAATCCGTTGTCGATTTTTTCAATGGAATTAAATTTCCAGACGATATGAGCGAAGATCAGAGCATTGAGGAGATCAAAAAGCTGGACAAGGATATTAGAGATCAGTTTGATTTTCTGCTTGGTTACCATGTATCAGACGGCCTTTTTGGGCAGTGCGGCCCGCTCACGTCACTGGCAGACGGAGATTTTTACTTTGAGAATGTAATGGCTGGTGTAGCAAATCTGATCAGCAATATCCAGGGGCAGCGTGTAAAGAAAAAGATGGAAAAGATCAAGAAAGCAACAGCTGCCTATCATAAGTGATTGCTTGGGAGCTCCCTGTGTCTCTTGATGTGGGGGGCTCTGCTTGGGATATACGCTATGACTTCCGGGCAATCCTTGATATTCTGCGATATTTTAATGACCCGAATTATGAGCAGGACGAAAAATGGCTGATTTGTCTGGATATCCTGTATAAGGATTTCGCTGTTATGCCCGCCCAGTTTTGGCAGGAGGCCGGGGAAAAGGCCGTTAATTTTATCGATATGGGAATTAAAGATGATGGACGCCCGAAGCCCCATCTGATGGACTGGGAGCAGGATGCTCCGATCATTATCCCGGCCGTAAATAAGGTGATCGGGCGCGATGTCCGGTCATATCCAAGGGATGAGCTGCATTGGTGGACATTCCTCAGTGCGTACATGGAGATTGGTGACAGCCTGTTTGCACAAGTGACCAGCATCCGGCAGAAAAAAGCAAAGCATCAAAAATTGGACAAGCAGGAACAGAAGTGGTACCAGGAAAACAAGAATCTTGTGGACTTAAAACAGAAGTATACGGAAGAAGAGCTGAAACAGCAACAGAAAATGATGAAGTGGCTTGATTAAGGCGGTGAGTGTATGGCGGCAGATGGACATATCGTAATTGACACAAAGATTAACGAGGACGGGTTTAAGGCGGGAAGTAAGGATATCGTGGCGGCCGCCAAAAGAACGGCATCATCTGTAGGCGAAATAGGTGAAAAGGCAAAGATCTCTCTGGAAAAACAGATCAATGCTTTTGAAAAACAGAACACAGCTTATACAGAGCAGGAACAAAAAATTGAAAGCTTAAAAAGAAAATTGGAAGAACTCGGAAAGCAGGAAATTCCATCGGACGCTTTTGAACAACTAAAAAAAGGCCTAAGTGAATTAGAGAAAAAATATCAGGAAATGTCACAAAAGCAGAAAGAACTGCTCGATCTCGGAGTGTCTGCGGATAAGGCTATTGGAGTTTTGGACGATGGCAAGACTGTAATCAATTATACCGAAGAAATGGATAAGCTTGCAGCTGAAATGGATAAGATTAAGCAGCGGCAGAAAGAAATGAAAGCTGCCGGTACAGATATTGTTGATCCTACCACGACAGAAGAGTATATCAATACCTTAAAAAAACTCAACTTGGAAGAAGAGAAACTCCGGTTAAAGCAAGAGCAGATCAGCACATCGTATAGATCCATAGGTGTCAACGCAGTAAGCTATTCCGATAAAGCCGCTGAGGCAATAAGAAAGCAGGAAGAAGCAGAAATCCGCGCCGCTGCAAGAGCTGAGGAAACTTCCAGAAAAAAAGAAGAAGCGGAGGCTCGCACCGCCGAACGAGAAGCGGCGAGAATGGAAGCTTTAAATGCGAAGCTCGAAGAAACAAAAGCAAAAGAGGCAGCGGCAGCCACCGAATCATCTCGTCTGAGAGAAATTGCGGACAGTGCCGATATATCTAATCAGCATATTGTGGATTTAAACACTGAACTGACAAGGCTCAAAGAGCGCCAAATTGATTTGGACAGCGCTGGACTTGGAACTGGATATGAAGAATACGATCAAAATATCGCAAAAATCGCGGAAATAAGGGCGGAACTGGATAATTACAGAAGTTCTCTTATTGAGACGAAAGATTCTGTTGATGATCTTGGTGATTCCATGAGTAAAGCCGCACCGAAGGCAAGTGGTTTATCCTCCGGAATAAAAAAGATGGTTAAATATTCGCTTGGGATACGTAGCATGTATGTGCTATTCCGAAAGCTTCGATCTGCCATTGCCGATGGTTTTAAAAACCTTGTCCAGTACAGTAGTGAGACAAACAGCGCTATATCATCGGTTAAATCATCGCTTACACAGCTTAAAAACAGTACAGCGGCAGCATTTGCGCCACTTGTCAATGCAGTAGCCCCTGTAATAAGCAAATTCGTCAATATGATTTCTGCAGCTTTTACCCAATTGGGAAAATTGATAGCAGCCCTTACTGGAAGCAATACGTTTACAAAAGCTGTAGCCGTCCAGGAAGATTATGCCGCATCCCTTAAAAAGACTGCAACAAACACAAAAAAAGCAGAGAAAGCGGCAAAATCGTATCTGTCACCGTTAGATGAAATAAACCGATATGAAGAAGAAGCGTCAGATGTCGGCGATGTAAGCGGCGGCGGATATACAGCGCCAGATCCTAGCAAAATGTTTGAAACTGTTGATATTGACAGCAAAACAAAAAAACTAGCCGAAAATATTAAATCGTATTTACAGCCGATTATAGACGCATTTATACGGCTTAAAGAACCAGCAATGCACCTTTTCACAGCCATTGGAAATACAGCTCTTTGGCTCTGGAACACAATCTTGCAGCCCTTTGCGGACTGGTTTATCCAAACGGTTGTTCCGAGACTTATTGATATTTTTGGGAAACTTATGGATATCGTGGCGGTTGTTATTGATTTTATAAACACAACAATCCTCCCGATCCTGGAGCCGGTTATCAATGCAGTTTTGGATATGGTTATAGGCGCAGGCAACGGAATATTGGATGTCCTTGATGGGGTTATCACTTTTTTACATGGTATTTTTACACAAAATTGGAGTGAAGCATGGGACGGAATCAAGATGATACTGTCCGGCTTTTCCGGCGCTGCCGTGTCAATACTCAACGGTGTGCAGAATGTTTTCGCTTGGTTTGATGAATGGATTCAGAAGATTTTTGTGGTTGACTGGACAAAAGCATTCGGAGTTCTTGGCGTTCCATTAAATGCATTGTTTTCAACAATAAAAAATATTTGGAATGCAATAAAAGATGTATTCAACGGAGTTATTACGTTTTTGAAAGGTGTATTTACTGGGAATTGGAAGATGGCCTGGGAAGGTGTCTCGCAGATATTTAAAGGCATTTGGGACGGCTTAGTTGAAATAATTAAAATCCCTATAAACGCAATAATATTGCTGATAAACTCTTTTATCAATTTCATCGGAATGGGATGGAATACGGTAGCTAGAAGTCTAAATAAACTCAAAGTCCCCGATTGGGTTCCTGTAATAGGAGGAAAAGGAATCAGTCTTCCGGAGATCCCAACATCTCCAATCCCTTACCTTGCGAAAGGTGCAGTTATTCCGCCTAATGCTCCATTTACCGCAGTTCTCGGCGATCAGAAGCGCGGAACAAACATTGAGACGCCGGAAAGCCTCCTGCGACAGATCATGAGGGAGGAACTTGGCCGGAACAGCGGCGGAAGCGGCGGATCGTACACATTTATTGGTCAGATCAACCGGCGTACATTGTTTGAAGAGGTCATTAGCGAGGCAACAATCCGGCAGACAGTGACCGGAAAGAACCCGTTTGAGTTGGCGTAAGGAGGACATATGGCACAGGAATACATCAAATTTAATGATAAAGTTATCCACCAGCCGGATGAATTTTCAGAGTCCTTTGCGTCTACCTCAACGAGTGATTCAGGGCGGACGCAGGACGGAGTGGCGCATAACACATTTATGTTTACGGTAGAGAGCTTTTCTTTTAAAGCTACCCATATGCACCCGTGGGAATCGGCACAGATTATGCAGATGATTGTCGGCCAGCAGAGGTTTAAGGCACATTACTTTTCTCCGTATTACGGAGCATGGCGAGATGACTATTTTTACGTGTCCCAAGGGTCGATTTCGGCAAAAACGCTCGGATTAGGAGTTGAAGACCTCACAGATCTGTCTTTTAACATGATTTGCATAAATCCTTTGTAACGGATGTAGGAGTATGTTGCGATATGAGGAATGTAAGTAACGGATTTAAAAACACGATGGAGACACGCCGGGATTTTTATTCCCGCGCTGTTTTTACTTTTTCGGATGGGGACAGCTTGACACTGGGCAAGAGTGAGTTTTCCATCTCCGGAAATGGAATTGTGGACGGAGCTGGAAGCAATGCGTTCCCTCTGGGTGCAGTGATCGCAAAACAGGTCACATTTTCCATCAATAATGACCGTGGGCAGTATGCAGATTATTCCTTTTATGGGGCGTCCGTGGTGTTATACCTGTGTTTTGATATCGACAGTGGGACGGAAGAACTGAAAATCGGCACTTTTTATGTCGTAAGCCCAGAAACATACGGATCCACCATTACGCTCCAGGCGATGGACGACATACACAAATTAGACACTGCTTACACCACAGCACTGTCATTTCCGGCAACGCTTGGGGAGCTGATGGTGGACGCCTGTGCGACTTGCGGCGTGACGCTGGCAACCTCTGTTTTTCCAAACTCCAGCTTTACCATAAAGAAAAAGCCGTCCGGAATCACCTTCCGGGATTTTGTAGGTGACGTGGCAATGCTGGCCGGTGGCAACGCCAAAATGGACGAAGAAAACCGGCTGTATATCGTTCCGTATGACTTTTCCGAGGGCTTCTCGATTTTGGACGGCGGCGTATTTGATGACGGGGAGCCCAGATATAAGTCCGGCAGCAATGCGGACGGCGGAACCTTTAACCCCTGGAATGACGGATATCAGCACAATGACGGAAATTTTACCGAAGTCGATGATGTCCATGTCCTGAGTGATTTTAAGCCCGGAATGACCATCGGAACCGATGATGTGGTTATCACTGGCGTAAAGCTTACCAGTGGGCAAAACGAATACTTACACGGAGCGGAAGGCTATGTATTGTCGCTGTCCAATGATCTTGTGGACGGAGATGAACAGGCGGCAGTTGATTTGATTGGTGATGCGGTTGTAGGTATCAGTTTCCGCCCTTTTTCCGGTGATCATATCGCTTACCCACTGGCAGAAAGCATGGACTATGCGTACATCACTGATAGAAACAAAACCATCTATTCTGCCGTTTTAACTGATGTAGACTTTGAGTTTTTTGGATATACAACACTTAAATGCGCGGCAGATACACCGATCCGGAATAACGCTGATTATTCCAATGCCGCCACAAAAGCCGAGCAGGCGGCAAAGAAAGAAAGCCAGCGGCAACTGTCCGCGTATGAGCAGACCGCAACCAACATGATGCAGCTGATCTCGCAGGGCTTTGGCCTGTATTTTACCACCGTGGAGCTGGCAGACGGATCTACAAAAGCTTATATGCACGACAAAGCCAATCTTGAGGAGTCAAGCGTCATCTGGACATTGACAAGCACCGGCCTGATGGTCTCAAAGGATAAAGGATTGACTTTTGCGGTAGATGTAAACGGGAACGCGCTTTTTAACGTGATCACGGCCAGAGGCATCAATGCAGACTGGATCAACACCGGAACGCTGAGTGTAGGCGGAAACGGTTACATGGGGCGCGTCCGGATCCTCAACGACAGCGGTGCGGAAGTGGGAAGCCTGTCAACCTCTGGAATCACGGCGAAATCTGGAAATATCGGTGGGTTTTATATTGGCGGCAACTCACTGTATAAACTTTACAATTCCGGGAAAAGCGAAACCGGTGTAGGAGCAGGTTCAGATACCACGAAATATGCTTTTTGGGCTGGAGAATCAAATGGTGCTTATGGATCCACTAAAACAGACGCAAAATTCCGCGTAGATCACGGAGGTGGTTTATACGCAGAAAATGCGATCATAAAAGGACATGTTGAAGCTTCAAGCGGTTCGTTCGCTGGAGAGGTCAACGCCTCCTCAGGAACATTTGATTCTGTGACCGTCAATGGAAGCACCTGGAGCGGCGGCAATGTCAATTCTGCATCTATCGGCAGTCCCGTAATCTCCGGAGGAAGCTATTCTGGCGGTGCATTAAGCGGCGGAAGCTATTCCAGCGGATCCATGTATAGCTGTAATGTTCCGTCCGGATCAGCGTTGTATATGGGCGGAACATCCAACTATATTGACTATGACGATAGCGGGCAGGTACGGATCACAGCCGGCGGGCAAGCCGGTGTTACGCTTTACGGATCCGGAGGCATCGTTATCCGCTCTGGGAACTTATCCGTCATAAATAACGCATACATCACTGGAGCACTCAGCGTTTCCGGGAGCAAAAACAGAGTGATTAAAACAAAAGATTATGGGACGCGGGCGCTTGCGGCATACGAGACGCCTTTTCCTACTTTTGCCGATTACGGAAAAGGAAAAATCGGGGAAGACGGTCTGTGCTATCTGTCAATGGATCCGGTATTTATGGAGGCTGTCGGATCAACGGAACCGGTCGTGTTTTTGACCAAATACGGGCAAGGAGATATTTGGGTGGATGAAATCTCTGCTGAAAACGATAAAATCATTATAAAAGGCACGCCTGGACTGAAATTTGCGTGGGAAGCACGATATGAACAGGCAGGAATTGACACAGAGCGTCTGGCAGTGATTGATGAGGGCACAAACGAGATTGATTACGGCGCTGAAGCAGCAGACTATATGGCAGCATACGAAAGGAGCATGGTTGATGGATATTAAAAAAGTAACTAGCGTAACATATCACAACACGGCAGAGGGTGGTCGATTGTCTTACACCTACTCTGTGATTGATGGGACAAGCGGAACATTGAAATCTGTCAACAATCGGGCAGACATCGTGCTTGTTGATGGAATTGATGGCGTGGCGGACGCAAAAGCAAACGTCACAGCTATCATGGACTTTGTAACCGGAAAGATGGAGGAATAGCATGGCGATCCAGTGTAGGCATGGCAAGTATGCGGATTTTAAGCCAGAAAAGTTGGTCACCGCCGAATGGGCTACGGTTACCGATGGGGATCCAAACGCAAAAGATGGTAAGGGCGTCTATCATTGTTTCGCGCCTGGAATTGTTAAGAGAATGGCCACATACGAAGACATGAAGGAAAATGTGGACAACGCAACCAAAGACATCCAGGATAGCTTTACGGAATCCGTAACAGAAGCGACAGCTGCAGCAAACAGCGCTGCAACGGCGGCAAACGAAGCAAAAACAGCCGCAAACACGGCGGCCACAGCTGCAAATGAAGCAGCGATCAAAGCAAACGCGGCAGCAGGCGGAGATATAGCGGAAAAAACGGTCACATTCACAGAAGCAACAACACGAACGAACATATCCACTGGTGAAAAGCTGTCTGTGATGTTTGGCAAAATCGCAAAATGGTTTACAGATTTAAAATCAGCGGCGTTTTATGATGTGAAAAACGATCTCACGCAGGAAACACCAGGGAAATCAGTGCTTGACGCGGCACAAGGAAAAGAGCTTGCCGGCAATATTGATTCGTTAAATGATCGTTT
>ERZ1034897.168-NODE-168-length-37611-cov-10.342422_pt1 | contig 37611 bp, 31 predicted proteins | sample MGYA00520629_ERZ1034897 | MGnify/ENA primary metagenome ERZ1034897 (study PRJEB33766, sample SAMN09781789) | gut metagenome | biome: gut microbiome | host: Homo sapiens | place: Madagascar | study: EMG produced TPA metagenomics assembly of the PRJNA485056 data...
GTTGCTGGTCGCACATCGTGTGAACAGTAACATAAAAAAGGAAAGGTGAAAATAATGGATATCAAAGAAAAGATTCATGCAACAACAGAAGAATTGTTAAGTAATATGGAAAGACTTGTAGCGATAGATTCACAGCTTGGAACACCGGCAGAAGGAATGCCATTTGGAGAGGGACCGGCAAAGGCTCTTCACGAAGCACTGCAGATTGCAGATGAACTCGGATTCAAGACAGTGAACCTGGATAACTACTGTGGATATGCAGAGATGGGAGAAGGCGAAGAGATCGTTGGTATCGCAGGACATCTGGATATCGTACCGGCAGGCGGTGACTGGACATATGATCCATTCAAGCTGACAAGAGAAGGAGATTACGTTTACGGACGTGGAACAACAGATGATAAAGGACCTGTTATGGAAGCGCTTTATGCGATGAAGCTTCTTCGTGATTCAGGTGTGAAGCTCAACAAGAGAGTACGTCTGATCATGGGATGTAATGAAGAGACCGGTTCCAAATGTATGGAGCATTATAATGAAGTGGCAGAAGAGTTATCCTGTGGATTCACACCGGATGCAAGTTACCCATGTATTCACGGAGAGAAAGGTATGCTTGGCATGCTGGCAACTTCTAAGAATACAAAGATCATTTCTATCAATGGTGGATTTGTATTCAATGCCGTATGTGATGCATGTACAGCAGAGATTCCGGCAGAAGAAGGACTGAAAGACAGACTGGAAGCTGCTTTCGCAGAGACAAAGCTTCAGGAATACAAAGTAACAGAAGAAGACGGAAAGATCACTATTTATGCAAAGGGAGTATCTGCACATGCAAGTACACCGGCATTTGGAGTTAACGCTGCAGGTGTTATCTTTGACTGTCTTGCAAAAGCCGGATTTGAAGATGATTTCGTAGACTTCTATAACTCACACATTGGTACAGCGTGTGACGGATCAGGAATCGGTCTGAAATGCGCAGATGAGTTTGGAGAGCTTACATTCTGTAACGGAATTGTTAAGACAGAAGACGGTGTGATCTCTGCTACGATCGATATCAGATTCCCGGTAACATACTCTGTAGAAGATATGGTTAAGATGTGCGAAGGAAAGCTTGAAGATGAGAACGGACGCATTGAGATCCACACAACTACAAAACCATTGTTCTTCCCGAAAGAGTCTCCACTTGTAGAGGCACTGTACAAGGCTTATACAGATGTAACAGGAGATACAGAGAACAAACCGTTAGTAATCGGTGGCGGAACTTATGCGAAGTCCTTAAAGAACATCATCGCATTCGGACCGGAGAAACCGGGCGTAGATTACCGCATTCACGGTGCAGACGAGTACACACTCGTGTCAGAGGTTGAAGAAGCAGTTCATGTTTATATGGAAGCAATCAAGAACCTGCTTGCAATCTAATCAGAACAGTTCATGTAGAAAAAACGACCATTTATGAAAGCAGACCTTAACGGTCTGCTTTTTGTGTTATGATAATTTCATTAAAAAGATACTTGTGATATACAAAATGCAAAAAATCACAGGTACTGTGAAAGTAACCAAATAATAGTTATCATATTATAGAGTAAAAGGTAGGTTTCAAAATGAGTCTGAAATATGAAAAGTTGATCAGAAAAATGACACTGGCAGAGAAAGCAGTTATGATGTCAGGAAAGAACACATGGGAGACAGTTGATTTTGAAAAATATGGGATTCCGTCTATGGCAATGTCCGATGGACCGCATGGGCTGAGAAGACAGGCAGGAGCAGGAGACCATTTGGGACTGAATGCCAGTCTTCCGGCGACGTGTTTTCCGACAGCAGCAGGAGTGGCAAACAGCTGGGACGAAGCACTTGGAGAAGAAATTGGAGAAGCACTTGCAGAAGAGGCAGTGACAATGGGTGTCAATGTAATCCTCGGACCTGGACTGAATATCAAGAGAAGTCCTCTGTGCGGAAGAAACTTCGAGTATTTTTCAGAGGATCCGTATCATGCAGGAAAAATGGCGGCGGCATATGTTCGTGGAATCCAAAGTAAGGGAATTGCAGCCTGCCCGAAACATTTTGCAGCAAACAGTCAGGAGTTGCGCCGTATGGCGAACGATTCTGTCGTAGACGAAAGAACGTTCCGTGAGATTTATACAACAGGATTCGAAATTGCAATCAAGGAAGGTAAATCAAAGTCCATCATGTCTTCTTATAATGAAGTAAATGGAATCTATGCAAACGAAAACAGCCATATGCTGCAGGAGATTCTGGTAGATGAGTGGGGATTTGACGGATTTGTTGTATCTGATTGGGGCGGAAGTAATGATCATGCACTTGGTGTGAAGAACGGAAGCCATTTGGAAATGCCGGGAACAGGAAAATCAGGTATGTATGATATTATTCATGCAGTTGAGAACGGTGATCTTGATGAAGCAGTATTAGATCAGAGACTGGATGAACTTTTAAATGTGATTTTCTCAACACATCAGGCAACAGAAGACGCAAAGGGAAAAACATTTGATGTGGAAGCGCATCATAACCTGGCAAGAAAAGCGGCAGAGGAAAGTATTGTCCTCCTGAAAAATGAGGATCAGATCCTTCCGTTGAAACCGGGAACGAAAGTTGCAGTGATCGGTGATTTTGCAAAGACACCAAGATATCAGGGCGCAGGATCATCACTTGTAAACCCGGCAAAACAGCCGGAAGCAATCCTTGATGTGATCGGATCCACAGATCTGGATGTTATTGCATATGAGCAGGGATATATTCGCAATAGAAAACCGAATCAGAAGCTGACAAAGGCCGCAGTAGAGCTTGCAAAGAAGGCCGATATCGTTCTTTTCTTTGGAGGACTTGATGAAATCAGTGAGTCCGAAGGGCTTGACCGTACACATATGTCCATGCCGGCAGCACAGGAGACATTACTTAATGAACTTACAACAGTAAATAAAAATATAATCGTAGTTCTTTCAGCCGGATCAGCGATTGAGATGCCATGGTACCCATATGTGAAAGGGATCGTGCATGGTTATCTTGGCGGACAGGCAGGCGCGTCAGCAATGTTGAACATTTTGACAGGAAAGGTGAATCCATCCGGTAAGTTAAATGAGACTTACCCAATCTATTATGAGGATACGCCGGCGTATGCATATTATCCAAGTAAAGAAAGAAGCAGTGAGTACAGAGAGTCTCTTTATGTCGGATACCGTTATTACACAACTGTTGGAAAATCAACGCGTTTCCCATTTGGTTACGGATTGAGCTATACAACCTTTGAATATAAAGATTTGAAAATAGATACAGAAGGTGTGACATTTACAATTAAGAATACAGGCAATATGTCAGGAACTGAGATCGCACAGCTGTATGTTGGAAAATCTTCTGAGACTGTCTTTCGACCGGTTCGCGAGCTGAAAGGTTTCGTAAGAGTAGAGCTTCAGCCAGGAGAAGAAAAGGAAGTAAGAATCGGATTTGATGACAAGACATTCCGTTTTTATGATACAAGAACAGATAGCTGGGAGATTGAAAGCGGTACTTATCAGATCATGATCGGTGAAAATGCGCAGCAGATGGTGCTGGAAGGTGCTTTAGACGTAAAAGGTACTGTTGAAAACGGCGGCTACAAGAAAGAAGAACTGCCGGAATATTTCAGCGGCAAGATTAAAGACATTTCAGACGAAAAATTCCGTATTCTGTATGGAAGAGAGATTCCGGATGGAAGCTGGAGCGGTGAGATCCGAATGAACGATGCAGTTTGTCAGTTGTATTACGGAAAAGGAATTCTTGGAAAACTGCTCTGTGCAATCCTGAAATTACTTCTGAAAATCAGCGACTGGCAGGGAAAGCCGAACCTGAACGTTTTATTCAACTACAATATGCCAATTCGTGGATATGCGAAAATGACAGGCGGTATTGTGACGATGAAAATGGCAGAGGCATTGACAGAGATGGCGAACGGACATCGAATTAAAGGAACAGCACATCTGATCAAAGCTGCAATCAACAGAGGATAGGCAATATAGACAAAAACGAAATATATAAATTGTTAAATGTGCCAAATGGAATTGCAGATTATGATAAAATGATCGCCTCTGAACAGTTATATAAAGCGTAGCAATGACTTGTGATAGATAAAAAAATCCTTTATTATATATAGAAAGATAGTACGAGGAGGATTCAAATGATCAAAATTGCGATTGTAGAAGATGAAGCAATGTATGCAAAACAGCTGGAAGAATTTCTGCATCAATACGAGGCAGAGAATCAAGAAGCGTTCGAGATAACCATTTATTCCGATGGAGATCAGATTGTCAATAAATACAAATCTCAGTTCGACATTATCCTTATGGATGTCGAGATGAAATTCATGGATGGAATGTCCGCTGCGGAAGAAATCCGTAAAATGGACAGTGAAGTTGTAATCATCTTTATTACAAACATGGCACAGTATGCAATTAGAGGTTATGCGGTAGACGCGTTGGATTATGTGTTGAAACCAGTTTCTTATTTTGCGTTCTCCCAGAGATTGAATCGCGCGATCGAACGTATGAAAAAGCGAGAAGCAAAGGTGATTATGGTAAATATAAAAGGCGGTATGGTGCGTATTAATATCGCAAATATTTACTATATTGAAAGTCAGGGACATACGTTGATCCTTCATACGATCCTTGGGGATTATGAAACCACAGGGAAAATGAAAGAGATGGATGAAAAGCTTTCTGGGATGAACTTCTGCAGAGGAAATAAAGGATATCTGATCAATCTGCAGCACGTAGACCGGATTCAGGACAACTGTGCGGTGGTAAAAGGTGAAGAACTGGTGTTGAGTCGTGCACGTAAAAAGGAATTCATGGAAGCTCTAACAAGATATTGGGGAGAGGTGATAAAATGATCGATCATTTGATGCCGGATATCCCGAGACTTTACTCGGCAATTGCAGAGTGGCTTGCATGCATGATATTTATCCTGCCATTTAGAAAGAGATTTTCAAAAATAAAGACAGGTGTGATCATGGCAGTGATGCTTGTTGTACAGAGCGGATTCATGGTTGTGACGGAAGATGTCAGATTGTTTTTCTGGATTCCCTGCATGATCGTAGCAGTATTCCTTATGCTGTTTTTCATTTATGTATCCTGTGTGATCGAAATAACAGACGCAGTATATTTTGTGCTGATCGCATTTGTTGTGGCAGAATTCATGGCATCGATAGAATGGCAGGTTGCTTGTTACTTTAGGATAGCGCAATCAGGAGTATGGTGGAAAGAATGGTCAGCCCTTATCCTTGGATATGGAATGATCAGCGTGATCTTGTTCAAGATCTTGCATGTACATTTCCCGGAAGATGGACAGATGGAGATAGGTTGGAAAGAATGTTTTTCAGCATTTTTGATTGCGATATCTGTTTTTGCTGTCAGTAACATCAGCTATCTTACAATCAATACTCCATTTTCCGGAAGATATTCATTTGAGATAGCAAATATTCGTACAATCGTGGATCTTGCCGGAATTGCGATTCTGTACGCACATCTTATGCAGTGCTGTGAGATGCGGGCAAGAAAAGAACTTGAGGCAGTTCAGAATGTACTTCAGAATCAATATGCACAGTATGTGCAGTCAAAGGAAAGTATTGAGTTGATCAATTACAAATATCATGATCTGAAACATCAGATTGCAGTATTGAGAAGTGAGGAAGATCCTCAGAAAAGAGAAGCATTTTTGGATGAGATGGAGGCGGAGATCCGTCAGTATGAAGCACAGAATAAAACCGGAAATAAAGTTCTCGATACTGTGCTGACGAGCAAAAGTCTGTATTGTAATAAGAATGGGATTACACTTACCTGTGTGGCAGACGGAACACTGTTAGACTTTATGGATGTTATGGATATCTGCAGTATCTTTGGCAATGCACTCGATAATGCGATTGAATGTGAGATGAAGATACAGGACAAGGAGAAGAGACTGATTCATGTGACAGTGTCCAGACAGAAGGCATTTTTGATTCTTAAGTTCGAGAATTACTGTGAAGAAAAATTGCAGTATCAGGATGGAAATATTGCGACAACAAAGAAAGACAAAAAGTATCATGGATACGGAATGAAGAGTATCCGTTATACAGTGAATAAATACGGCGGAGCAGTTACGATTGATACAAAAGAAAACTGGTTTGACCTGAAGATTTTGATTCCGATTAAAGAAGAACAAGGAAATTAAGCTTGCAGTTTATGCAGAAAAAGTGCAGGTTATGTAAGTACAATAGATAGGCATGTAATCCATGTTAGGATATAGATACAAAGTCCGGGGAGGACAATAGAATCTAGAATCTTAGAAGAATGGAGAGCGTAGAATGAATAAGTCAAACAACATATGGAACCGTTTTGCCGAGAAACATCCGAGTGCTTCAAAATGGATAAGAGAAGGCGGATTGTTTGTAATCGTAAGTAATCTGATCACTGTACTTAAATATGTAATGCTGCTGTTTTTGCCACTTGCGTTTGCAGGACTTCCGAATGTTGATTTCGGTTTCCCGGGAATCGACATTACATTATTCGGTGAGACATTTAAATGGAATATCATCGGATATGATGCGGCGCATGGCGGACTGCCGTACTTCTGTGCATACATGATCGCAATGCTCATTGGCGAGTGCATCAACTTCCCAATCCAGAGAAGCTTTGTGTTCCGCAGCAAAGGAAAGATCTGGTATCAGGCGTTCTGGTATCTGATTGCATTTTGTATTGTTACATGTATTGTAAACTCAATTAACTGTATCTGGGTTGCAGTAGCAGGAATGTTCGTACCTGGATGGCTTTACAATATCGGAACAACCGTGCTCAACGGAGGCGTATCGATGGTGGTATTCTTCTTCGTGAATAAAATTATTTTCCCGGAGGGAGAAGCAAAGTAGAATAGAGAAAAGAAGAACAGGGCAGTGCGCGTTAGCGTGTTGTCCTGTTCTTTTAACATGAAAATCATTTTCAAATTCATCTTGACAATAAAATTTTTTGCGCTAAAATAAAAAAATGATTTTTGATAGATTCGAGATGGAAGTAAAGTAATGTTGGAATTTGTAAAACAAAGCAAGAAAAGAAAGTTATATTGTATCCTTGGCATATTGTATCTGCTGTGTATTATCTTTGTTGCAAATGATGCATGGTTGTATAGCACACCCATTGCAAAACTGACAAAGGTCGAAACCAGTGTCTCAGGAGAAGAGACAGGAACCAGAGGGACGAAGGAGAAAAAATATAAGCAGAATATCCAGGGAGTAATCCTAAATGGAGAAAACAAGGGAAAGACAATAAGTTTTACGAATGAGTGCACGTATACCGGAATGATGAAACAGCCATATCATAAGGGAGATAAGGTACTGCTCAATGGAACAAGCAAGAGAATGGGTTCTGGAATTCGTGGACTGAAACGAGATACAGAGCTTATGATACTCATAGGATTTCTGATGTTTATATTAATTATCGTTGCAGGAAGACAGGGTGCGCTTACGATATTGACCGTTATTTTTAATGTTGCTGTTTTTGCAATTGGTTTTTGGAAAGCGGGAGATACATCAAATGTGCTGGAGATGTGCAGCAGGCTGGTGATTCTTTTTGCGGTTATTACATTGGTTGGATTAAACGGGATTCATAAAAAGACATGGGCAGCACTTTTTACAACATTGATTGTTCTTGTAATGATCATGGGAATCTTTGATGTTGTAATCCATCATGCAGAAGATCTTGATTATTCGACCATGGAGTATCTTGGAAGTATTGAAAATCCGGATGAAATTTTCCATGCAGAAATCCTGATCTCAGGACTGGGAGCAATCATGGATGTGGCGGTCGCCATCGCTGCATCCTTAAGTGAAATTGTTGAAAAGAAGTCGGAAGTGACATTTTTGGAATTATTTAAATCAGGAAGAGAAATTGGATATGACATTATGGGAACGATGATAAATGTGCTGTTGTTTGTCTTTGGCTGTGGACTGATCCCAATGTGTCTGATTCGGATGAATAATGATGTGAGTTTAATTACTATTATAAAATTGCACATTCCATGTGAATTGTGCAGATTCCTGGTGGAAAGTATAGGAATTGTTCTGGCAATACCGATTTCTATTTTGGTTACTTCTGTGATGATAAAGGTCGCAAGAATGTTTCGTAGACAGAAGAAAGCAAGAAAGGTGCAGGGAGAAAGAAAATGCTGATAACACTTGGATTGATTTTACTGATTTTAATTATGGTCGTCGGTGGAGACAGAGGTGTCGTTTCGCTTATTGCTTTGTGTGGAAATCTGTTGATCTTAAGTCTTGCAATCTGGCTTATGGCATCAGGAGTTCCTGTTCTTCTCGTTACGGTTTGTGTCGGTGTTGTCATTTCCTGTATTACGTTGTTCTATCAAAATGGTAGCAATAGAAAGACATGGAGTGCATTTCTTGCAACTATGATCACAATGCTGTTGCTGTTTTTCTTCATATATATCGTTGTATGGAGAAGTGAGGCGGGAGGTCTTAACGAGATACAACAGGTTGGAGAAGATGTATTTTATTATAATATGAACCTGAATATCAGTATGAGAAATGTTGCTGTCTCTGTTATACTTCTCAGTACTCTTGGAGCTGTTCTTGATATGGCACTGACAGTTACCACATCTGTTTATGAAGTGAAAAGCCATAAAGAAGATATGACTTTTAAAGAACTGATTCACAGCGGAATGCAGATAGGAAAAGAAGTGACCGGAACAACGGTGAATACACTTCTGTTTGCATATTTAGGAGAATCACTTCTGCTTTTTTCCTATCTGCGGATGCAGGGATATTCGTTTGAACTACTGTTGAATTCTAAAATCATGTTTGAAAATTGTGCCTCAATGATCTTCGGAGCAATTGCCTGCGTGGTTGTAATGCCGGTGGCAGCGGTTGCAGGGGGCTATTTTTTTCGATTTAAATAAACATAAAATCCAACGTTCAACATAATTCCAACTGCTGTAGAAACCGGTGCAGCAAGACCAATCTTTGTCAGGCTGGCGTTTGGCTGGATACTCATGATGTATGCCATTGGCAAACGAACCAGAAGTGTCTGAATCAGACCTTGTGTCATAACCCAAAGAGTCCTATCATTTCCATTAAAATACCCTACCATACTGAAAAGAACGGCTGTTACAATTGTTTCCGGTGCGAATCCTCTCAGGTAAGCAAAACCATTCTGAATAACAGCTGCATCGGTAGAGAAGAATCCGGCCAGCACATCTCCCTTAAGAAATACAAGAGTGAAGACGAAACATCCCACAACCAGACCGACACCGATTCCGGTGAACATAGATTTCTTTGCACGCTTTGCTTTTCCGGCACCGACATTCTGAGAGACGAAAGAAGCCATGGACTGCATGAGTGCGCTAGGTACCAGCATTGCAAAGTTTACGATTTTGCAGGCAACGCCGTAACCAGAAGAAGCCTCCAGTCCGAGCCGATTTACAAAAGCGCAGAGTGCGAGGAATGACATCTGTGTCAGGAATTCCTGGAGTGCAAGAGGGAGTCCAATGATGAGGAATTTCTTGCACTGTGGATTCAGACAGAAGTCTTTCTTTCTAATCTTGAATGGTAGTTCTTTTTTGATAAGGAGAACTACTGCGAAGACAACACTGATTGCCTGGGCGAAAACAGTTGCAATCGCAGCACCGGCTGCGTTCATGTGGAAACCTGCAACAAGTATCAAGTCACCGAAAACATTTATGATGCATGCGACAAGTACAAAAAGCAGAGGGGACTTGCTGTCTCCAAGTCCACGGAAAATCGCAGAAAGCAGGTTGTAAGCGACGATAAAAAAGATTCCACTTCCGCAGATACGGATGTAAACAGCAGTCAATTCTATAGCTTCAGCAGGTGCCTGCATCAGGATTGCGATTGGGTGTGCAAAACAAACCATGACGATGAACAATCCAACGGAAATCGTTGTAAATACAATTGCAGCACCGCCGATGACCGAGCCAATCTGTTCCGGTCTTTTTTCGCCGAGATAACGTGCAATCAGAACCGTGATACCCATAGCAAACTGGACAACTACGAAAGTGACCAGATTCAGAACCTGGCTTCCGGTAGAAACAGCAGAAAGCCCGGAAGTAGAACCAAATCTTCCAACGACCAGAAGGTCAACCGCTCCATATGCTGCCTGAAGGATTAGTGCACCAAGCACAGGCATCATAAATGCCACCAGTTTCTTTAAAATACTTCCTTGTGTAAAATCAGCAGTTTTATCTGTCATTTTGAATGCTCCTTTCACACATGATGTCGTAAAATTTCTGAATTGTCCGGATCATACAGTCGGCTTCAGTGTCAGATATAGCATCAAGGTAAGGAAGTAGCTCATTAAAATAATTTTCATTATACTTTTCAGATAGCTCCTTGCCATGTTCGGTCAAAGACAAGTATGTGACACGTCCGTCATCCGGAGAGGAGATCTTTTGAACTAATCCTTTCTTCTCCATTTCTTTTATTGTCCTTGTGACACCCGGTCGCGGGATATTCAGAACGTCACTCAGATCAGAAACTCTTACATGGACTTTCTGTTTCTGAAGCTCCTGGATCATATCCATATAGCGGATGTGAGATGACACGATACCTTCCGGAAGCGGAGGGAGCATCTCACGAATTCGTTTTGCCTGATAACATGCATCGAGCATGCGTTTGATTTTTTTATTTGTCATAATAAAACTCCTATATAGTTACCAAAGTTAATTACCATAGATAATTATATGGAAATTCAAAGGATTGTCAAGAGAAAATGATGATTGTAATGATAATTTGAGGAACTTGCAGAGAGAAGTCTTGATATGTTCGCAAATTAATAAAAGACAAGAAAACGTACAAGATAACACGTAAGTTATGGTAAAACAAATAAAAATTAGATATAATATAGTAAGAAAACATATAAGATAACAAGTAAGTTACAAGAAATTAAATAAAAATATGCGAGGAGGTGACAGCACAGATGGGAAGTTATTTGAATCCGGGAAACAGCGGTTTTTCGAATATGAGAAATGACGTTTATGTCGATAAAACAGAAATGATAAGTCTGATTAATCAAACAATCAATACGCCACGGAATCTGACATGTATTAGCAGACCACGGCGCTTTGGGAAATCTTTTGCTGCCAAAATGTTGTGTGCATATTATGATAAGACTTGTGATTCCAAGGAATTGTTTGATGATCTTAAAATTGCAAAAGATGATGAATATTTAAAATATTTGAATCAGTATGATGTGATCTATCTGGATATGGCGAGTGTTCTTGGTGTGACATCATCGGAAGATGCAGTCTCCTATGTGAAACGAAATATAACAGAAGAAGTTTTAGATATTTATTCGGAAGTGAAAGAAGCAGAAGCACTGTTTGATACATTAGCGAATCTGGTGACTTATACAGGAAATAAAATCATTATGATTATCGATGAGTGGGATGCACCGATTCGTGAGAATGGTGGAAATGCAGGAATCCAGAGAGAGTATCTATTATTTTTACGGTCATTATTTAAAAATAGTGGAACAACGGATAAGATTTTCGCAGCAGTTTATATGACAGGAATCCTGCCGATTAAAAAAGATGGTTCACAGTCTGCAATTTCTGACTTCGAAGAATTTACAATGGTAAAACCAAGAAAGTTTGCGCCATATGTAGGTTTTACAGAACAGGAAGTAAAGAACCTGTGCAGCGAATATCAAATAGATTTTTCGAAGATGAAGCTATGGTATGATGGATATTCATTCCCAAATGCAAATTCAATTTATAATCCGAACTCTGTAATGAAAGCACTTAGAAATGATGATTTCGATTCCTACTGGACGCAGACATCGGCAGCAGAGAGTTTGATGGAATATATTAGTCTTGATTATGACGGACTTTCCAAGACAATCGCTGAACTGATCGGTGGTATTGAAGTAGAAGTTGATACGAGTGGATTTTCGAATGATCTTGTAACATTCAGAGAGAAAGATGATGTACTGACATTGTTGATTCATCTGGGCTATCTGGCTTATGACAAAGAAACGGAAAAAGTGCATATTCCAAATGAAGAAATCAAGCGGGAATTTTCAAGGACGATCAGGGGAGTCAGACGGAACGAGACAATTCAACGTGTGCGTGAAAGCGACCAGATAATTTCAGATACAGTACATATGAATGCGGATGCAGTAGCAACACAGATTGAGAAGATCCATATAGAGGAGACAACGGCTCTTTTCTACAATAATGAGCAGGCATTACGAAGCGTGATCAAGCTTGCATATTTTAGTTATCGCGATTATTATCTGAAGTTCGAAGAACTTCCGTCAGGCAATGGCTATGCAGATATTGTATATTTTCCAAAGAAAACGTCGAATCTTCCGGCATTAGTAGTTGAAATGAAGTGGGATAAAGCAGCGGAAGGAGCAATTACACAGATTAAGAAACGGAACTACCCGGCGGCAATCAAAGATTTTGGCGGTGAGATTTTGCTGGTTGGAATTAATTATGATAAAGATGCTCCGGTGGGCGAACGGAAGCATACGTGTGTGATAGAAAAATATCAAGTGTGATACATCAGAATGGAATGGAAAAGAGAAAAAAGAATTCTACTCATCGGCGATTTCGGTATACACGATGGTATCAATTGTAGGATTTATGATTTTATCCGCAGTAGTTTTGCGGTGATATGTCAAATGAAAACGAAGGGTTCGGCAAGATGCCGAACCCTTTCACTGTATGTTAATTCTCTTTATTCTCCACCAACAGCATATTAAGTTGTTCTAACCGTTTAAGATCCTTCTTTGTAAAAAGCAACTGATAGCGGAAGTTCTCTGTGTGTTCCTGTGGTTTTAAGGTGACTACGCATTTAAATGCACAAGGCATAAGGTCTGCACTGGAGATACCGCACAAGAGTCCCATTGTGAAATCTCGAAGTTCCAGAGGGTTGAAGATGTACAGAAGGTCTTCTTCCAGTGGGTTATATTGATTTACGAAAGAAAAGCGGATTAGCATATCACTATAAAGAACTCGTCCGGTGTAGAAAATCTCGCTGCTGCTTCCGTTAGCGGAGACAGAGCAAATCGTCAGAGTCGCTTCGTACTTTCCGGGTTCACCTTTCTTCTCATAAATATCAATGACGCCATCTTTCGTGCGTTGATATCGTCCGTCATAGAAGTAGAAATATAATCGTTGCGCCTGAAAGAAAGGACTTTTCCGACTTCTTCCGGGCGTACTGATAAGCTCACTGGTTGTTTCCGGAAGATAAGTAGTCAGCTGAGAGATTGAGACCTGAAGAACCTGGCTAATCTCATATAAAGTCTCAATATCAACAGCAATCTCTCCATTTTCATATTTACATATTGTGGCGCGGCTCTTATGGATGGCATCTGCGAGATCCTGCAGTGTCATTTTCCCTGCTTTTCGGTATTTTCGAATTTGTTTTCCGACATAACATGTATAATTACTCATATTGTTTCCTCATACTATCCATTTTCATGATAAATGCTGTTCTTATATGATTATATCTGAGAAACAGGGTATTTGTAAAGTCACAAGAAACTTTTTTGATAAAAAATTTCGCATAAAGAAACTTCTTCGATTTGCATTTATCTGAAATTTATATAGAATATAGCTATTGGGCTTGATATTCAGGCCCTTTAAATAACTTTATGAATGTGGGGATTTTGACATGAAAGAAAAAAGAAGTAGCTTTTCCGGGTCGATAGGCTTTGTCTTAGCGGCAGCCGGAAGTGCTGTAGGTGTTGGTAATATCTGGAGATTCCCGTACCTCTGTGCGAAAGACGGAGGCGGATTGTTTCTCTTAGTTTATCTTGTACTTGTATTGACTTTTGGATTCGTATTGCTGACAACAGATGTTGCGATTGGAAGAAAGACTAAGAAAAATGCATTGAAAGCCTTTGAGGAGCTTAACCCGAAGTGGAAGTTTCTGGGACGTTTGACATTCCTCGTTCCAGTACTGATCATGACATATTATTCCGTTATCGGCGGTTGGATCACAAAATATCTGTTTGTATACCTTGTTTCTGATGGAATAGAAGCTGCGGCAGATGGATATTTCACATCCTTTATTACATCAGATATTGCACCGATCGTATTTATGCTGATCTTCCTTGCGCTGACAGCATGGATCGTGTTTCGCGGTGTAGAGAAGGGAATTGAGAAATTCTCCAAGATTATTATGCCGGGATTGATCCTTCTGATCGTGATCATTGCAGTCTTCTGTCTGACATTGACAAATACAGCGCCAGACGGAACTGTTCGTACAGGTATGCAGGGACTGGCTGTTTATCTGAAACCGGATTTCCACGGATTGACAGTGAAGCGTTTCCTCGAGATTCTTCTGGATGCGATGAGCCAGCTGTTCTTCTCTCTGAGTGTATCCATGGGGATTATGATCACATATGGTTCTTATGTGAAAAATGACATTGATTTGAATAAAGCGACAAATCAGATTGAGATTTTTGACACAGGTGTGGCAATTCTTGCCGGAATGATGATCATCCCAGCAGTATTTGTTTTCCTTGGAAATGACGGAATGGCTTCCGGCCCGAGTTTGATCTTCATCTCACTGCCGAAGGTATTTGATGCTATGGGAGTATTCGGACGCCCTGCAGCGATTGCATTCTTCCTAATGATGGGATTCGCAGCACTGACATCCTGCGTATCTGTCATGGAGACACTGGTTGCAAACGGTATGGAATTGTATCACAAACCACGTAAGAAAATGTGTGGAGTAGTTGGTATTTACTCCTTTATTACAGCGGTTTTGATCTGTCTTGGATATAACAAACTCTACTTCGAATTGAAGCTTCCGAACGGATCCGTAGGACAGCTGCTCGATGTTATGGACTATATCAGCAATAGCTTTCTGATGCCGTTTATTTCACTTCTGACAAGTATCCTGATCGGCTGGGTAATCGGACCGGATTGGATCATAGGAGAAGTAGAACGCAACGGAGAGAAATTCAAACGTGCAGGTATGTACCGCTTTATGATCCGTTATGTTGTTCCGGTCGTAATGCTTGTCCTGTTCCTTGTATCCACAGGATTCGCAGATTTAATTGCATAAATTACTGGATATTAAATGTTTGCGAATCCGGAAAGAAGACGTTACATTTTACGTTTCAACATTTCCGGATTTGCAGCATACTCCAGAGCTGTTTCCGCAGTGATTCGGTTTTCCTTGTATAGAGTCAATAGACCAGAATCCATAGAAACAAAAAACCACTCGCTATTGGTCCTGATTATGATATACTAGACGTAATGAGTTGGTAGTGAGAGTGGAGCAAGTTGGTCTGCTTTCCATCAGCGATACGATTATATTAAAACAAAGGAGGACTTACTCGATGAGAGAAGTAAAAGCAGTAAAGATTAATGCAGCAGATTTTGCACCGTACGGAACATTTTGCAGTATGACAGAACCAGAGGGATATCCACTGGAGGGAGAGATTCATAAATTCTATCCGGACCGCATCTCAGGAACCTGTGTTGGAACAATGGCATTTTCACCGATTGAAGTTCGCAAGGACGAAAGAATTGTCAAGATGGCAGAATATCATACAACTACATGGGAAGGGATTGTTGCTCTTGATGACGACATGCTTATCCATGTTGCACCTGCTTCCGGCGGAACACCGGTTCCGGAACTTGCGAAGGCTTTCCTTGTACCAAAGGGATGCATGGTAAAGATCAATGCAGCGATCTGGCATCTGTGTCCACTTCCGGCGAATAATGAGGTACTTCATGCAATGATCGTACTTCCGGAATGTACTTATGCAAATGATTGTACGGTTGTTGAATTTGAAGAGAAAGATTGGTTTAAGATAATATTATAAAGATGAAACAGATTGATTTTGACCACGGAACGGTTACAGGGAATATTTTAGGAGCAGCGTTACCGATGCTTGTGGCACAGATATTGAGCCTTTTGTACAATATCGTAGACCGTATTTATATTGCCAGAATTCCGTCCGTGGGAACAACAGCGCTTGGGGCAGTGGGGTTATGCTTTCCGATCATTGTGATCATCACTGCATTTAGCAATTTATTTGGAAGTGGCGGTGATGTATATATCTCTGTTATGACGATCGTATCAAGTGTTCGTCAGATGGTGGAAACTCCGATTTATGCTATCAATGAAGGAACTTCTCCGATCTTGAGCTATAATTATGGAGCTCAGCGTCCGAAGAAAGTCAAGAAAGCTATCTGCGTATTGACTTGTATGATATTGATCTATACAGCAATTGCGTGGAGCGTGATTATTTTCGAACCGGAATTTCTGATCGGAATTTTCAGCACAGACAGTGAATTACTTGCCGATTGCGTAGAAGCACTGAAACTTTATTTCGCAGCATTTATATTTATGGATCTGCAATATGTTGGGCAAACGGTTTTCAAATCATTGAACAAAAAGAAGCAGGCGATTTTCTTCTCGCTACTTAGAAAAGTATTTATCGTTGTACCGCTTACATATTTGTTCCCATATACATTTCGCATGGGAACGAGAGGGGTGTTCTTAGCAGAGCCTATATCTAATGTGATTGGTGGAAGTTTATGCTTTATTACAATGCTGGTAATGCTGAAAAGATCTATTTGACATAAGAAAAAAGAAATAGGTTAAGGATAATGCGAAGGAAAGCAGCAGACAATGAAAGAACTTGTTATCCGTTTACTGTAGAAAAAAAAGACATGAAAAAACATGACATGATATAATTAAAAATAACAGAAAACATTGAAGATGAATAGGCAACAGTAAATGGACAAGGGAAGTACCGGTTCTAAACAGACAAAAAGATACAGTTGGATCATTGGCTTGCTTATTTTTATAACAGCACTTCTTTTGGGCTGTATTATTGTAAAGAACATAGAGAAAGAAAAAAAGACAGCAGCTGCTTATACTGCACAAAGTACAGTAAAGCGGATCAATGCACAATTAGATCAGTATGTTGAACTTTCAGAATTTCTTGAAAACGTGATTCTTGCAGGATATGATCTGAATCAGACTACATTCTCAGAATTGGCAGAAATGCTTCCGAATGAAGCAGGTGTTGTAAAAGCATTCGAACTCGCACCGGATGGGATTATTACTGATATTTTTCCAAAGCAGGGAAATGAGCAGGCTTTTGGAATGAATATGCTGACAGAGCATGAACGCAGTGGAGACGCAAAGCGTGCCAAAGAAACGGGAAAATATACTCTTGGAGGTCCATATCAATTAAAACAGGGAGAAACAGGAGCTTTGCTGTTCCATCCGGTTTATCAGAATAATATTACAGGAAATGACACCTTTTGGGGGTTTGTGATCATAGTTATCGACTGGGATAAATTTATAGATGAAATTGGCATGGAACGGCTAAGTGAAGCATCCTATTGTTATGAGATATGGACGAATGATGAGAATACCGATGATCGGATTGTTCTGGCTCAAAATCAGGAACATATGCCTGAGAATAGCCTTACGGTAGAGTGTGAGATTCCTAATTACACATGGTATGTGGATATCGTACCAAAGGAGGGATGGATTTCAATTTATCAATGGATTGCTGTTATTGTATCAGCCCTCATAATTGCCATGATGGGTGCTACTATTTTTGATCAGATCTGCAGCAAAAAACGTCGAGAGAAGCAGTATGCAGCTGAATTGAAAAAATCGGCAGAACAGGCAAAAGAAGCAAGTGAGGCAAAAACACGATTTCTGTTTAATATGAGTCATGACATCCGAACCCCGATGAATGCAATTATTGGATTTTCAGATCTTCTCGGAAAGAATCTTAAGAACGAGGAAAAAGCAAGGGAGTATTTAGGAAAGATCAAGTCCTCGGGCAATTTTCTGATGACGATTATTGATCAGGTGCTGGAAAAGGCTCGCATTGAAAGTGGAACAGCTGTGTTAAAAATGCAGGCAGAGAATTTGAGCGAAATGTTTTATTCTGTGAATACAGTATTTGAATCTGCTATCCAATCGAAGGAAATTCAATATTCGATAGATACAAATATACAGCATAAATACGCAGTCTGTGATAAGACAAAACTTCAGGAAATATATTTAAATATAGTGAGTAATGCAATCAAATATACTCCAAACGGTCAGGCGATTCATGTAAATATTACGGAAACAGCATCAGATGATAAAAAAGCATGGTATGTATTCATCTGTGAAGATACCGGAATAGGGATGAAGCAGGAATACCTTCCACATATTTTTGATGAATTTTCAAGAGAACATACGGCGACAGAGAATAAAGTGGTCGGTACTGGTCTTGGACTTTCTATTGTGAAATCTTTTGTTGAACTGATGGGCGGAAAGATTTATGTAGAAAGCAAACAGGGGAAAGGAACAAAATTCACAGTGGAAATTCCACTGGAGATTGCATCAGAAGAGGATGTATACAAAAAGAAAGAGTCGGAACAGTCTGTTATATCTGATAAGAGTATTGGAAAGCGAATTCTTCTTGCGGAAGATATACAGATGGCAAAAAATGCAGGAATGAACGGTCATATTGCAAAACCATTGGATGGGGAAAAATGATCACTGTGTTAAAACAGTGTCTGGCAGATAACAGCGACGTCAAAATACAGGAAGATTTATAAAAAGGCATTCTTGAAAGAAATAACAGATGGTGTGGGATTTTAATATAATCCCACACCATCTGTTATTTATTCAGAGAACTTATCACTGTAACGGATATGCATGTCTGCCCAATCCATAAACAACACATAAAATACTCTTCCATATTGCTGGTTTTCTACTATTCTTCCATGATCAAGTACAGAAAGGTAAGTTCCATCAGCTTTTCGAAGATGAAAATGAATATAGTCATTTTCATTGCCGCTGTCAATTTGCTGCCAGATACTTGCCTCAATCTGCTGTTGCTCATCTTCACGGATAAGGTTTCGAAAGCTCTTCTTTGTAAGCTTAAACAGCTCATCTATATCTTTATATCCGGTCATGTGGAGAAACTCATGGTTTGCATAAAAGAGTTCATCATTTTCCTTGTCCGCTCTGTAGATAATAAACGCACCAGGAAGATGTTCAGAGATATCCTTGAGTGCAAATCCAAGTTGTTTGCGGCTCCTTGAATGGAGTCCTTCTCTGTAAGCCATACATCCATTTTTACCATGCAGTTTTACTTCATAAAGTGCAGCATCAGCACAGCGCATGAGCTGTGCACGGTTTGATGCAGCTATAGGATATTCAGCATATCCAAGAGAAATATAAAACGGGTAGTCATTTCCCTTGCATGAGAATATCTTTGGAAGCATAGTGAATTGTTGTAACTGTTCTTTCACATCATCATATGTGCAATTTGGGAGAAGAATACAGAATTCGTCACCGCCGTTTCGTCCCAACAATGTATCCGATGGAAAAAAACTCTTCATACTGTCAGCAAGATTCTTTAAAGCCCTGTCACCGTAAACATGTCCATAGATATCATTAATAAACTTAAAATTATCTATATCAAAGAGTGCAACTACATAAGGAGCGTTCGGATTTTTAGCGATCATTTCTTCTGCTAATTCATCAAATCCGTAACGATTATAAATATTGGTAAGTGAATCCATATGTGCTAGTTTCTGGAATTTGTTTTTATGTTCTTTTGCTGTTAACCAGACCCAGATAAGAACCGACAGAACAAATACGATAGAAGTATAAAGTCCGATGATTACAGCTATAAGTTTAGCATTTCTCCATCCACTCACAGGCATAACCTCAAATCTCCAGTTCTCTTCACCTATTGTAAAATCATAAGAAACAGGATTTGTTAAATTTCCATCTGACTGACAAACAACTTCATATGTGTCACTCCAGGGAGCGTCTGTTTTTGAAAGCTTATATTCATAACCAAAATTTGAAAGTGCACTGATCGAGTCGGAAAAAATCTCAGGAACACGCAAAATAACAATCGTAAATCCCCAGAAATATTCTTGTCCGTTTTCATCATTTAAGTAGACTGGATTGCGAACCGCAATTCCATAGTCACCTTGTTTTAATTCAAAGGGTCCCTGCGTAATGACTGTATGATTGTCTCTTGCATAACAGGAGATTTCACCACGATCTTTATCATGAAGCAGATCAATCTTACCCGCTTCGTTTCCTTCAGCAGGATAAATATCTGTCACAACACCATGTGGAGCGAGCTGCACACTTTCAATGGAATCAGACATAAGATTTTTAGCGATCGTGTTAAAGTGCTTGATCGTTCCATCATCACTGATCAAGATTTGTTCCAGAGTATCCGTAATCTCAGTTCCATTTACAATCTCATTTTTTATGCGTTCTCCATAGGTCGCTGCGTTTAATTGTGCAGTTGTGTGTCTCTGTTCTTTTTCAAAGGCGTCTGTTTTGTATACAATCAAACTAACAAGGCACATGCCCAGTAAAAAAACGATTAGAGGCACAAGCGTTTTCTTCTTCAAGTAAATCACCCCTGTTTAAGCATTCTATATTTTTGCAATATCGTATTATAGCACAGAAATTGAAAGATTGAATGAAATCTGTGGAAAAAACAGGAAAATTGGGTGTTGGAAGTGATCAGGCAGAGAAAACAAAAAACAAATGTACAGGAGTGATTTGCAGAGCCGTCAGGTTTGTGATTGTATTTGAGTTATAAATAGGATAAAATAATAGCATGAAATAAAAGCATAGTTTTCATTCTGTCTCGCATATTTTGCAATTTCCGGATCAGATAATAATGCAGAAAACTTTTGAAATCTTGTTTTATAAGATTTAATCATATACACCCTTGCCTATATTTTAACACAATGAAAGGAACCTGCGAACAGATTCCTTTCTATTTTTTCCTTAAGTTTATGATGTTGCGTTGGACGGGTGGTCCTGATTATCTCTGATCATATTTCGGATGGCAGGTGTCACAGTCATAATCTCGAAGACAGGGATCATTTTCCCATCAATCGTCGGTACAAGCTGCTGTGAGATAACGGCCTGCAGAACCATAGATAGCTGCACTGCGATCTGATGCTGCTGGTTTGGCGGGAATACGTCAATGATACGGTCAATTGTGCTGGCAGCACCAATCGTATGCAATGTTGAGAAGATCAAATGTCCGGTCTCAGCCGCCGTCATTGCGACCTGCATAGTCTCGTAGTCGCGCATCTCCCCAAGTAGGATAACGTCGGGACTCTGGCGAAGAGAAGCACGCAGAGCAGTCACATAGCTCTCTGTATCGACGTTGATCTCACGTTGGCTGACGATACTTAAGTCATGTCTGTGAAGGAATTCCAGAGGATCCTCCAGCGTGATGATATGCTTCCTATAATGATGATTGATCGCATCAATAATACAAGCGAGTGTTGTAGACTTTCCGCTTCCGGCAGTTCCCGTTACAAGGACAAGACCTTTAGAAAAATTAGAAAAGTCAATGATCCGTTGCGGGATTCCAATCTCAGTCGGATTTGGCAGAGAGAAGGAAATGATTCGAATCACAACGGACAGCGCACCCCTTTGCTTATATGCACTGACACGGAAACGTGACAATCCCGGGATAGCAAAAGAAAAGTCGTCGTCACCGCTTTGTTCGAAGTCATTCACATCACGATTTCCGGCCAACTGGTAGATTGGAGATACAATGTTACTCGTATCGGCAGGGGGAAGATTTTCCCCATTTTTTCTAGTGATAATTCCATTGATTCGCATGGAGCATGGAAGACCGGCGACGATAAACACATCGGATGCACCTACTTATTGAATCAGCTTCATAGAGTTGTCGGCATCCCACGCATTGGTTGCTACTTCCTTCCAGGATGTGATCGTATAGAATCCGGAGGAAGTCGTCCATGGGTCATTCAGTGTTAAATCCACTTCCTGAGCCTGTGAGTCGTCAACAGTAGTAGTGTAATTAAGAGTAGCCATCAATCTGATCTAGAATCTCTTTCGCCTGATTCGATGCTTTATAATAATTTGTACTATGTGCAGTGAATTTGTCTGCAGAGCTCTTATTACCGGCTGCAGAAGCAATTGACGGATATACAGTAGATGCTGAAACAAAAAATGTAAAGATCACAACAGGAAAGAATGAGATCACATTCTACTACACAAAGAGAGCGGATCTTGCTTACACAGTAAACTATTATGAAGAAGGAACAACAACGAAACTTCACGATAGCAAGAAAGTAGAAAACCAGACATTCTGTCAAGTGGTTTTGAGATATTTTTTGAAAAATCTCCAAAGCGTATAGTTGTGCGTAAAGTCAATCAGGCAACATCTGCTTCCTGCAAAGCCATTGTTTCTCTTGCAATCAGAGCCTTTACAAGCTCCTCCTGCGTGTGCTTTGCGTTCTCTGCGGGCATTGCATTGACAACGAAAATCGTGTCGCCGATTCTCTCTACAAAGCCGGTTTTCATTTTCTCCACGGTCATCACCTCCCTCCGTAAAAATAGAGGCGTCCGTTTCCGAACGTCCTGTTACCTGCCGAAAAAAGGATTATTCATTTTCATAGATTGTCTTGAGTGCGGCGTAAAGGTTTCTGCCCTCATCCTCCGTGAGCGTGATGCCCTTGCCGCAACGCTCGTGATTCGGATGCCACTCTCTGATGTCCAGCTTGGCATCATTGCCGTTCCAAGAAATGAAGTTGGCTTCCTTGGTGTAGCCCTTTCCATTCTCTCCGAGGACGGCGAGGGACTTGGTAATCGTGCTTGTGATTTCTTTCATTTTCATACCTCCATAATTCAAGTGTTGAAGAAGTTAAAAAGTCGGGATAGTAATGGAAGGGATTATCTTTCCCAGTCATTTCTGCCCCGACGGTGTTTGGAGTGTTCTTTTCGGACGGTCGCTCTGTCCTCCCGTTCCTTGCGTTCCTGCGCTTCCTTGATGCTGAAAAGCTCCTTGACCTTCTCCACAAAGACCTCCGCCAGCTTCGGGAAGTGCTCCAGTGCCTGCAAGAACGGCTGGCATTTTTCCTTGAGCCGGTCATACCGTTCTTGCAATCGCTCCACGGCAGAGGACGCATTGAAATACTGCCTTTGATAGTAGGAAACGCTGCTTTTCAAAGTACCTTGTGTTCACATCAATGACCAGCTCGTTAAAGGTTGTCGCACCCTCCTTTTGTCCTCTGGTGGAGATTTTGCCCTCGTCAATGAGCCGTCCGAAATACTCGTTGTAGGTCAATCCTCCCGTGTCCTTGAAGTGAACATTGAACGGTATACGCTCCGTATCCACATTGAGATTTGCATAGCTTTCGTTTTTGCGTTCGTTATGCCTTTCGTTTTTCTGCGCCCCCGCGGCGGTGATCTTCTCCACTCGGATAACGCTGAAATTTCCTTCCGCCATTCTCATCACCTCCGTTTCTGCGGAAAGGGGGAGGTGCGGTTACGCAACTTTTTCAAAGTGCGTAACCTACTATGACACTTTCAGCTTCGCTGCAAAGGTGTCGTGGGCAAGGGCTTTCCTCCCTTGACCTCCCTCAAATCCTCAATCAAATAGGCAGGTCGTCCTTGCCCGTGGCTTCCTGCCCATTCTCAATCGGTTTTTCAACCTCCGGCAAAGTCCAGTACCAAAGAAAGCCGTCCTTCACAGAGCGAACTCCGGCTTTCTTCTTGGACTTCTTGTAGGTTGATTTCTTGAAGCCAGCAGATTCAAGCTTTGCTTCGCAATCGGAAGCCAGCCGTCTGCCGTCCGACAGCAGGGAACGGATAAAATCCGTTGCTGCTTCCTCACGGGCATTTGGTCTGCCCATCCTCGGCGCAGAAGCAGAGAAAGCGTCCTCCGCACTCAGCTCCAGCTCATCAAGAAAGTTTACGTCCTTGTCGGCCACATCAAAGAGAATAGCCGAACCTATCGGCGCAAGGTTGCTCTTGACCTGCACCAGATAACGCTCGGCGGGGTTCTGCTTATTTGACGTGCGTGAGACGGCAAGAATGCTTCTCGCTGCACCGGCAATGTCGATAGAGCCATTGGTGCGGTAGAGGGGACTTGTGTCCTTTGCCTTGTTCATATGGGCGATGATAACAATGGCGCAGCCGGTGTCCCTGGCAACGGCAATCAGGTGATTGAACTCAGCTCTTGTCTCGTTAGCGTTGTTCATCGAGCAGTCGCCGCCGATATACGAACTCATCGGGTCGAGGATCAGCAACTTGGCGTTGTATTTCTCCACGGCTTCACGGATACGGTCATCGGCTCGGTATGTCCCTCCTCGTCTGCAAAGGGAAGCGGCTCTCCCTTGGAAAGCAAAGCGGCAAGGGAAAGCATCAGCTTACTCTTGCCGTCGCCCGGATCGCCTTGCAGAAGTGTGACCTTACCGAAGGGAATATACGGATACCACAGCCAGCGAACTTCCTTCGGCGTAATGTCGCTTGCCTTAATGATTTCCAGCTTTGTGTTTGAAATAATTTGATTATCGGTCATTCTTTGATTCTCCTTTTCGATAGATAATGCGGGCATTGGATAACGGCGGCACGGAAGCTCTGCTTGCAGCTCCTTTCGCATTTTCTGCAAAGCTCGTTATATTTCTTTCTGCCACGCTCATCAAGAAAGAACGCCCATTCTCTCTTGAGGTATTTCGGCATACGGGGCATAACTGACACCTCCTTATCGCTGCCTAATTGCCGATTTACTCCCGAAACGCAAAAACGCCCGAAACCGTATCCCACTGTATGTTTTCGGGGCGATTTCGGGCGTTTGCTTTCGATATGAGCGGCTTTCAAAACGGCGGCGGTATCCTCTTACCGTCCGTCATTCAAAAGCCGCTGTTTGTCGCTTCCGGGTAACAAAAAAGCGCCGTATTGCTACGACGCTTTTGTCTTGCTCGGAAGATAGAGCAAGGGAACACTATTCAATTATCTGTTGTACTTTTTCTTTCTGCTGACAATCGTTGCGTCGATGGCTGCACCGCCGCTGATGAACAACAGGGCGATCCACAAAGCAAGGTTGCTGGTATCGCCGGTCTGCAGACTCTTATCGGATGTTCCCGGTTTGGTACTGGCAGGCTTTTTCTCAAGAGCAGCAATCGCATCTTCGATAGCCTTTGCCATCTTGTCTACTTCAGATTGCTCCGTAATATTTTTACCACGGACAACAGCTTTGACAGCGGCTTCCACGCCGGTGAAGTCCTTGTAGTTGTCCTTGTTCAGTGCATTTGCTTTGGCAATGGCTGCATCTACCTTAGTATAATCAGCGTCCTTGTATTGCAGGGCAGCAATCGCATCTTCGATAGCCTTCGCCATAGTGTCTACTTCCGCCTGCTCGGTAATGTTCTTATCCCGGACTACGGCGGCGATAGCAGCTTCCACACCGGAGAAGTCCTTGTACTGGTCTTTGTTCAAAGCGTTTGCCTTTGCAATAGCTTCGTCTACTTTAGAGTAGTTCGCACCCTTGTATTCCAGAACCTTAATGGCATCCTCGATCGCCTTCGCCATAGCGTCTACCTCAGATTGTTCCGCTTTGCTTTTATTCCGATCCACAGCCTCAATTGCAGCCGTTACATCCGAATAATTCGAATACAGATCCGCATTCAAGGCTTCTGCCTTTTTGATTGCTTCGTCAACTGTCGAATAGTCAGCGGAAACATTTCTGTCATCCCATCCAAATGTCGGATGTCCAATCCCGGATACCCACTCTACATCGCTTCCTGCATTTGCCTGAAGTCCTAGGAGAACATCGTCAGAGTTAAAGTCGTTGGTAGCGGTTCCTGCTGAGTTGCCGCTTTCTTCATTAGAAACATTTGAACCATATCTGTCATCAGCAGGCCAGAAACAATTTTCTGCTGATACATCTACGACATAACCAAGCCAGTAAGTATTTTCCAAGCCATCGTTGCCGATTTCTTTTGTAGCGACAAGGCAGTTGACCATGCTTACACCTTTGCCATATCCGATAATACCGCCAACGGGAGCCTGAATGGAGTTTACAACGATTTCTCCACCAAACCAACAGTCGCTTATTGTCACCTGACCAGTATATGAGGCTCCAACAATGCCACCCAGCGAATCCCAGCAATCCATAGGCTCTAACCCGCCTTCTTGTTCTTCATAGTACTCGCCGTCATAGTTACCCGTAATTGCAGCGGTAGAATAACACTGGCTGATACTGTTGTTCCCATTTAAAAATCCTGCAATACCACCTATGTATTTTTCTACATAAGAGCCTCCGGTAATAGAACCAGTAGTATAACAATTATTTATAGTGGAATGGGTCATCCAGTCCACCAAAATACCTTTTCCGTAAGTGGATCCATCTTTCATTGGTATCACGATATCCGCATTTTCAATGCCGAGATTTTTTACAGTCGCATTATATATACTCCCGAACAAACCATTTCTGTACAGGTTATTAGATTGGTTTTCAGATTGTGTACCCTCGTGAGAATACAGATTATAAATCACATGGCTTTGTCCGTCAAAAACCCCCTGAAATGATCCCACATCCGTATTTGCTCCGTCACCGATAGAGTTCCATTCATGACCCGACAAATCCAAGTCATTATCAAGATAAACAGTTTTGTCCTTAAAATATGCTGTATCATCATTGACGAGCTTTGCCATGCCTGCCAACTGCTCGGCTGTTTGCAGATGAAATTCCGTTTCATTCTCATCATACCAGCTTGTATCGGCTGTCCCATCCCAAGAGTCTGTGGTGCCTGCCGCAAACGCTGTCATCGGAACAAGCGCCATCACAAGGCACAATGCAAGCAGAAGGCTTAGAAGTTTTTTCTTCATTTTCATTCCTCCAAAATAATTCTATCCGCTATTTACTTCCTCCGACAGCGGACACGCCGGAGAAGATAGAAGGTTTAACCGGAAAAGATCGATTTGCCGGTCGTGGTTAGGACTTCAATATCAAACCACCATCCTTCCGGCAAACGCAAAAAGCCGAAGCCAAGGCATAATGCACCCTGTCTCCGGCAATCGGTTCGTTATAAATTGTATGAAATAAGACTTGACACGCTGAAAAAACGGCGCTATGCTCCTGCCGAGCCGAGCCGGCAATAATTGTCGCATTTCCGTTTGCCATAGTCAAGTCCTCCTTCCATAATTTCTAAGGCAAAAGGATATGAATTCCCCCACCCCATAGATATACAAAAGTATTTTATCAGATTTTACCAAAAATCTCAAGTAGTTTTCAGAATATTGCTCTCATCTTTTTCTCAAAGCATTGCCTTCTTCCATTACTCACGGAAATTTATGACTTCTTGAATACTTCCCGAAAAAGAAAAGTCGCCGTCGCTTGACAGCAGCCTTTCCGATAGCTTGTTATGCGTAAATCAAATCGTTTGAAACAATCTCCATAGAGGTGTTGCGAATGCTATTCATTTTCTGCACCCACAGCATTAGGTTTTCTGCTTTGAGTGCTTCCGTTACGCCCTCCTTTTCGACAAGTTGTTTTACCAGCCGAGAAAACAGTTCCTCTGCCCGCTCGTTTAGGTCGGCAAGGTAATCGTTCAGCTTGCCGCTTATCAGCAGTTCGGAATAGAGTACCTTGCGGTGCTGTTTCAGATACCGCAAGTGTCGCTGTCCCCATATGCCGATGGGTCTGCCCTCCGGCTCATCCTCTCCGGCAATCAAATAGTAGTCCCCGATAAGCTCATAGCGCAAGCTTGTCCTTTCGTCTCTGATGAATTTCTCCATTGTGTCGTCCTCTTTGAATTTATATTGCTTCTCCGGCGTTCTGCTCGGATTGCTTACGATGGTAATAGGCAAGCTGTTTCAGTCTGCGGTTGATTGTCTGAAGTTCATCCTTTTGCTTTTGCGGTTTGCCGTTCGCCTGTGCTTCCCATTTGCTTTTCAATTCTTCGGCAAAACCACGCTCATCTGCGATAATGTGGCTTGAAAGGCGTTGAATAGAGCGCAGCACCAACTGATAGAGGACTTTATCGCTGATGTGATGGATGGTACAGTTCACGGTTCTGTTCCCGTAGCTGCTGCATCGGAACGAGTGATAGGGTTCACCGCTTTTGTAGTAGTTCGTCTGATAAGACATCTTACTGCCGCAATCGTAACAGTACACAAGACCGGGCAGCAAGCATTCCTCTTGGTGCGTTCCTTCCTTTATGCGGCGTGTAGCGTGTTTCAATCTTCTGTGCGCCTGCTCCCAAAGCTCGCTGTCAATGATAGGCTCGTGAGTGTCCTCAAACACAAGGCGTTCCTCATCGGTGGCAAAGCGGCGTTCATCGGTCTTAAAGTTCGTTCCGATGGTCTTTCTCAGCACAGTATGACCGAGATATTCCTGTCGGCTTAATATCTCCCTAACCGTATTTGCGTTCCAGTCTGTGCAGCCGTACTCTGCTTTTCGGTTGCATTGTTCGGGGTGATATTGGAGGGTGTACGCCGATGGGATAAGCACCTTTTCCTCTGTTAGCTGTCTTGCGATTGCCGGAGGTGTCAAGCCCTCTGCCGCAAGCTCAAAGATGTGTTTTACCACCTGAGAAGCAACAGGATCGACCACTAAGGTCTGCTTATCTTCGAGCAGTCGATTGTAGCCGTAGGGAATGCTGCCGGAGCAGCGTTTACCATCGCTCATACGGGACAGGAAGATGGACTTTATCTTGTTGCTGGTGTCCTTGGCATACCACTCGTTCATTATGTTGAGGAATGGGGTGAAGTCGTTATCCTGCGGCTTGTCGCTGTCCACGCTGTTATTGATTGCAACAAAGCGTATCTGCTTCTTGGGGAACAGAATCTCGGTATAAAAGCCGACCTCAAGATAGTTTCTGCCGAAACGGCTCATATCCTTGACGATAATTGTGCCGATTTTCCCGGCTTCGGCTTCTGCAAGCATTGCCTGAAATCCGGGACGGTTGAAGTTACGCCCTGTGTAACCGTCATCGGTAAAATGCTTGATATTTTTCATACCGCTTTTGCGGGCAAAATCTTCGAGAAATCTCTTTTGATTTAGTATCGAGTTCGATTCGCCCTGTTGCTCATCATCCTTGGACAGCCTTTCATAGAGGGCTGTAACTCTATCAAAATCCCTGATTTTAGGCACTTTCCGACCTCCTTTCCGTCTTTTATTTGTAGCCGTATTTAATGAACTACTTGCAATATATATCCTAAAACTTCTTTTCCGTTTGGAGCAGAAGTAACAGAAGACGCGATAGCAATCAATGGTTACAATGTAACAGGAGAAAGAAATATTTGGAGGTGCGGTATTAGAGAAAGCTATAGAAATTGCTGGTTATACAGCAGATGCATTGACAAAGAATGTGACGATTACAACAGGAACTAACGAGATTACATTCTACTATACAAAGAGTGCAAATATAACACCTGCACCGACTCCGACACCAACAGATCCGACAACACCGGCGGCTCCTACAACACCGACAACAACACCGGCTGGACCGGCAGCTCGTACAACAGAGCCGACAGGCAATGCATTTATCGACAACGTTGTTACACCGATCGTAGAGAAGGTAGAAGAGAAAGTTGCAGAGATTAAGGAAGTGTTCAATTCTGATGATGACAACGTACCATTGGCAGATCAGAAGCTGGATGACAACAACAATCACAAGTGTTGTATCCTTCATTTCCTGATCATGCTCATTACATTACTTGTATATGCATTCGCAACAAAGAGCATGAAGAAACGACAGAAAAAATTACATGAAGTGAGAGAGGAGCTTGATTGCGAGCTTGCAAAGAGAGGGCTCCCTCTCTCCACTGAGAAACAATAGAAACTGTCGATTAAGATAAGGAGGGAGACATATGGCATATTTATTTGAACATACCAAATTTGGTTTTTGCTGGTTGGACCTTCTTGCATTGCTTATATTGCTGGCAGTAATCGTTGTATTCGGTGTCAGAAATCGAGACTTGAAAAAGTAGCAGAAAGATCTGGAAGATCAGCTGGATGACCTGTATTCAGGAGATGCGAAAAAAGACAATTCGGTGATACAGGAATAAGCGGGAATGAAAAGATCGTGAAGTAAAAACAAAAGTTTAGAAGAAATTCTTAAATTAGAAGAAATTCTAGGATGAAATGGCAGCCGGGGCAGCAATGTTCCGGCTGCTGTTTCTTTTAGTGAAACTCATTGACATGCAGCAAGGAATTACCGTATTTTAATGAGTAGAGTATCGGACTTGGGAATCCGTTGGAACAGATAAGGTTTTCAACTCCGATCGGAAGAAGAAAGAAGAAACAGATGCGCAAATACCGTGCAGTGATAACATTAGAATTTGTTGTCCTGATCGTACTTATTATGGTGTTATTCTATGCTTTGATGGGAATTTCAACAGTGCAGGGAAACTCTATGTATCCGATATTGCACAGTGGTGAGAAGGTTGTGTATAACCAAAGAGTCAGTGATTATAAAGCCGGAGATGTGATTGTCTTGAAAAGACCGGATGGAGAAGAGTTTGTGAAGCGAATCGTGGCTGTGGCCGGGGATACTGTGAATATACAGAACGGCAAGCTGTATGTGAACGGAGCAGAAGAAAAGCAGGAAGGAACGCTTGGTGAGACACTGACTGAGGAAAACAATCAAGTAAGCTATCCATTGACGGTAGGTGATGACCAGATCTTCGTACTGGGAGATAATAGAGAAGTGTCCGACGATTCCAGAGCGTTTGGAGTTGTTGATATGGATGATGTGAAGGGAAGAATTGTCTGGTATATGGGACGACTGTAGCGAGCAGTGGACAGTACTGATTGGTTACAAGGCAATGAAAAAGAAATAGCATAAATGAAAAGGAATACTGGAGTTCCGAATTTGACAAAAAAGGCACCTATAAAGGATGAATTAAACAAGCACAATGAATAGAAAAAATTTACAATGAGAATAATCAGTCACTAGGTGGAGTCTGTCCAAAAACAGATGAATCTTAAGACAATAAAAAAGATACATCAAATATGTATCAGAAAGGGAAATTATGAGAAGGAAAATGAAATGGAGGGTGCTTGCAAGTGCTTGTGCAGCAGCGGTAGCTGTGACATCTATGCCGTATATGGCAACGCAGGTCCATGCAGAACCAGCGGCTGTAACGCAGCAGATCGGTAATAATGATCTGAAGCTATGGTATACGAGCCCGGCAGATATTACCAAGTATTACCAAGGATGGCAGGAAAAGTCCCTTCCTATAGGTAATGGAGGAATCGGTGGAACGGTATTTGGTGGAATTACCAGAGAACGTATCCAGCTCAATGAAAAATCACTTTGGTCAGGAGGACCAAGTGAGAGTAGAAAGAATTACAATGGAGGTAATCTGGAGAATAAAGGAAATAATGGAGCGACAATGAATTCAATCCATGAGTACTTTGCGAATGGCCAGGATAATTCTGCAACTAATCTTGCAAAAAGAAACTTGATAGGTGCAAGTGATGATAACGGAACAAATGGATATGGATATTATCTGAGTTTTGGAAATATGTATATCGATTTTAAGAATGTATCATCCAACAGCGATGTGAAAAATTACACTCGTGATCTGGATCTGAATACAGCAATTGCCGGTGTTAATTATGATAAAGGAAGTACTCATTATTCAAGAGAGAACTTCACAAGCTATCCGGACAATGTTATTGTTACTCATATCACAGCAGACGGTTCTGAGAAGATCAGTCTGGATGTAAGTGTAGAACCGGATAATAACAGAGGGGATGCTGTTAATGGGATTGGTGATAGCAGCTATAAGAGAGATTGGGATACAAAAGTATCAAATGGATTGATTTCCATCAACGGACAGCTTAAAGACAATCAGATGAAATTCACATCCCAGACGCAGGTTATTACTGACAATGCCGGTACTGTGAAAGATGGGAATGGAAAAGTAAGTGTTTCCGGAGCAAGTGAGGTTACCATCATCACGTCTATAGGAACAGATTATAAGGATGAATATCCGTCCTATAGAACAGGCGAATCTGCGGATGAACTGACAAGTCGTGTGAAATGGTATGTAGATCAGGCGGCAGCGAAGACATACGAAGAACTGAAAGCAAATCATGTAAGTGATTATCAGAAGATCTTTGACCGTGTGGATCTGAATCTTGGACAGACAGTCTCAACAAAGCCAACAGACGAACTTCTTTCTGCATACAAAGCAGGAACTGCAACAGATGCTGAAAGACGTCAGTTGGAAGTTATGTTATTCCAGTATGGAAGATTTATGACAATTGAGTCTTCCAGAGAGACAACTACAGATGAGAATGGTTATGTAAGAGAGACACTTCCTTCCAATCTTCAGGGACTGTGGGTAGGAGCGAACAATTCTCCATGGCATTCAGACTACCATATGAATGTAAACTTACAGATGAACTACTGGCCGACATATTCTACCAACATGGCAGAGTGTGCAGAACCACTGATCGATTATATCGATGCTTTGAGAGAACCGGGGCGTGTGACCGCGGCAATCTATGCAGGAGTTTCCAGTGCCGAAGGTGAAGAAAATGGATTCATGGCACATACACAGAACAATCCGTTTGGATGGACATGTCCTGGATGGGACTTTAGTTGGGGATGGTCACCGGCTGCAGTACCGTGGATCTTACAGAATTGCTGGGATTATTATGAATATACTGGAGATACTTCTTACTTAGAAAATAATATCTATCCAATGATGAAAGAAGAAGCTAAACTGTATGACCAGATGCTTGTTCGTGGAGCAGACGGAAAGTTGGTATCTTCACCGGCATTTTCACCGGAGCATGGACCGGTTACAAATGGAAATACATATGAGCAGTCTTTGATCTGGCAGTTATATGAAGATACGATTAAAGCTGCAGAGGTACTTGGAAAAGATGCCGAGCTGGTAGCTACATGGAAAGCAAACCAGGCAGATCTGAAAGGACCAATTGAAGTTGGTGATAGCGGACAGATTAAAGAGTGGTATACAGAGACAACTGTTAATTCAATGGGTGATGGATATGGTCACCGTCATATGTCTCACTTGCTCGGACTTTATCCTGGAGATCTCATCACAGAGGACAATGCAGAATGGTTTGCAGCAGCAAAGGTTTCCATGCAGAACCGTACGGACGTGAGTACCGGATGGGGAATGGCACAGAGAATCAACAGCTGGGCAAGACTTGGTGATGGAAATAAAGCTCTTCAGCTTATTGAGAACCTGTTCAAGAATGGAATCTATGCGAACTTGTTCGATTATCATGAGCCAAAATATTTCCAGATTGATGGAAACTTCGGATATACATCAGGTGTAGCTGAGATGCTTCTGCAGAGCAATGCAGGATATATCAATCTTCTTCCGGCAGTTCCAGACGCTTGGGCTAACGGAAGTGTAGATGGATTAGTTGCACAGGGTAACTTTGAAGTATCTATGGACTGGGCAGATGGAAATGTAAAAACTGCTACAATCCTTTCTAAGAATGGCGGAGAAGCAGTTGTGCAGACAGCGAATGCATCTCTTGCAACAGTGATGGACAGCGACGGAAATGTAGTTGATGTGACACCTGTAAAGGAAAATCGTATCTCTTTCGCAACAGAAGCAGGAAAGAGTTATACATTAAAAGACATTCCGGCATCCGCTACTGTGGCAGCTCCGACAGGACTGACGGCACTTCGTGCAGATGATGAAAATGTAAATCTTTCCTGGAACGCTGTGACAGCAGAAGAGGGAAGCAATGTAACATATAATGTATATCGTCAGGTAGAAAATGGAGATGTGATCTGCATTGAGACAGGTTTAACAACAACAACTTATAAAGATACAACAGCATACAAGACACTTGGAGCAATGAAATATCAGGTGGCCGCAGTTGTGGATGGAATTGAATCTGAAAAGAGTGCAGTAGTAACTGTAACAGAGCCGATTGGCGCAGGTAAGATTGACAATGCTGATGAAAGAATCGCATATGTAGGTGAATGGGGCAACTGGACACAGGATAAAAATGTCAACTATATGGATACAATTCAATATCTGAATAGTCCAAAGGGCGGAGAGACTGTTACTCTTACATTTAAGGGAACAGGAATCAAGGTGATCGGCTGTACCAATAAAGACAGAGGTAAGATTGAAGTATTTATCGATGGTAAGTCTCAGGGCGTAGTTGATACATATAGTGCAAGTACAGTGCGTCAGAAGGAATACTTCAGCAAAGATGACCTTAAAGCAGGAATCCATACACTTCAGCTGAAAGTTCTCAACGAGAAACAGGCTGCAAGTTCTGGTACAAAGATTGAACTTGATGCATTTGAAATTCTGGATTCAACACTGGTAGCACCGACAGGTGTGACAGTAAGCTCCAAATCCGGAATGACTACAGTATCCAAAGCAAACAGCACATTACAGTTAAAAGCAACTGTAGAACCGGAGAATGCAACAGATAAGACAGTTACATGGAGTACGTCTGATGATAGCATTGCAACAGTAGATGATAAAGGATTGGTAACATTCTTAAGTAAGAACGGAACAGTTACTATCACAGCAACATCCGCTGCAGATGCTACAAAGACTGGAACAATTGAACTGAAAGTTGCAATCAAACAGGATGTGGCAGAGGTTGAGACAATCGTAGAAGACGGTAACGTGCCGGCGTCAGGAGACTATGGAACAACAAATAACGCAATCACATGGCATGGAACATGGACAAACTGGGCAGGAGAACGGGAGAAGCATCACGGTGGAACAAAGACAGAGAGTAAAAATACGTCAGACGCTGTAGGAAGTTATTTTGAATATACATTCAATGGAACTGGTGTAGAAGTTTATTCTCAGAAGCATGCTAACTTTGCAAGCTTTGATGTTTATATTGATGGTGAAAAGATTGGAAATTATTTATTAGAGGGATCAAGTAACGGAGATAATCAGCAACTTATCTTCTCAAAGAAAAATCTTGAGAATGGTGAGCACACAATCAAATGTGTGGCAGTAGAGCGTGACGGAAAATATCAGATTAACCTGGACTACTTAAAGATCTTTTCACCAGGTGAAGGTGTAGCAGTTGATAAAGCAGAGCTCCAGACATCAGTTGAGGCAGGAGCAGCACTTGTTAAATCAGAATATGATGAGACAAACTGGAATGCATTTATGGCGGCATATAATGACGCAGTTGAGGTAATGAATAATGCTGATGCAACACAGGAGACTGTTGCTGCAAAGAAAGAAGCATTAGACGCAGCAATCAAAGCACTTGGAGAACCGAAAGTTCCTACAGTAGAAGACCAGACAGGTTCAGCAGTTCTTGTGGAAAGCAAGAAAGTCGTACTGAAATGGACGAAGGTTCCGAAAGCAGCAAAGTATAAAGTAGTTGATGCAGAGAATGGAATTGAAGAGATTGTAAGTGACACAACTTTAACACTGGAAAATCTGAAACCTGGAACAACTTATAACTTCAAAGTATATGCTCTGAATAGTGCAGACGTTGCATCAGAGAAGGCAATTGAGATCAGCAATGTGGCAACAATGGGTGACGGATCAACAAAAGGTGAGATCGAGTCTGTTACAAAGACTCCGGTTAGTGATGATTCTGTAAAACTCACATGGACATTAAAAGAAGGCTCCTCTTTCGCAAACTATGATGTTTATGTAAATGGTGAGTTGAAAGGTAATACGAAAGATCCAGAGTTCACACTTAAGGGTCTTGAGGAAGGAACATGTGTTGTTAAGATTGTTGCAAAGACAGCAGCAGGACAGTCAGCACTTCCAAAGCAGTTTTCTTTTGAAATGAAAAAGAGTGTAAAAGTACTCAGTGTAACAAACCCAGAAGGAATTTCAGTAGAAGAAGGAACTACATTCAAGGAGCTTAAATTACCAAACAAAGTAACTGTCACAGTGACAGGAAACCTGAATGAAGAAGTAGAAGTAACATGGGCAAAAGATAATTATCAGACAACACCGGGAACTTACACATTGGAAGGAACACTGACAATGGGTGAGAATATGAAAAACCCAGATGACGTGAAAGCTTCTATTAAAGTAACAGTTACAAAAAAGGCAGAAGAGCCGAAACCGGAAAAAGACGCAGACTATACAGCGGTGAACGCAGCAATAGAAAAAGCAGAAAAGATTGACAGAAGTAAATATACAGAAGAAAGTCTGAAAGCTTTGGATGATGCAGTAGCGGCAGTAGAAAAGGGTCTGAAAGAATCCAAACAGGATAAAGTTGATGCAATGGCAGAAGCAATCAATAAGGCTTATGCAGCATTAGTTGAGAAACCAGCTGTAGAAGAGGAAGCAGACTACACAGCAGTAAGCGCAGCAATAGAAAAAGCAAAGAAGATTGACAGAAGTAAGTATACAGAAGAAAGTCTGAAAGCTTTGGATGATGCAATCGCAGCAGTAGAAAAAGGTCTGAAAGAATCCGAACAGAGCAAAGTTGATGCAATGGCAGAAGCAATCAATAAGGCATATGCGGAATTGATTGAAAAACCTGCAACTGATAATGATAAGAAAGATGATTCTAAGAAAGATGATTCCAAGAAAGATGATTCCAAGAAAGATGATTCTAAGAAAGATGATTCCAAGAAGAATAATTCTGATAAGAAGTCAGGTGCAGTTAAGACCGGAGATGCAACTCCACTGATCTTGTGGGGAACTGCGACAATACTGGCAGCAGGTGCCAGCGTTACAGTTATTTTACGCAGACGTAAAAGAAGATAAAAATTTTCCTGAAAAGTAAAAGGAAAGAAGTTTTCAAGAATTCTTTCAAAAGAAAGGGCTGGCATGTGCCAGCCCTTTCTTGGTATAAATATATTACTCCCTTTTTACATGTGAATATAATTTACGGTATTGCCTTGGTGACATTCCAACCTTCTTATTAAAGATCTGTGAGAAATAAGATTGGGAAGAGAAACCTGCACTGGAAGCAATCTGTGTTACAGAGAGATCAGAGGTTGTCAAAAGTTCTTTGCATGCTTCGATCCTTCGATCTGCTAAATAGTTGATCGGAGATTGACCAATGCATTCTGTAAAAGAATGTGCCAGATAAAATTTATTGATATGTGTGATCTCAGCTAATAAATCCAATGTAATATTTTGGGAATAGTTTGTATCAATATATCGTTTAGCTAATGCACATTCCTTAGAAAGCTGGAAAGAGGATTCAGAAATAACAGAAAGGTTTTGCTTTCTGGAAATGTATACCAAAAGAACCTCAAGTAATCCGTGACAGACTTTTTCAAATCCGGGTTTTTGTTCTTGAAATTCATGCATCATTAATTGTGCAAAATTAATAAACTGATTTTTATCAGAACCATAACTATAGAAACTATATCCTTTTGAAGCGTCCTGTTCAGGATCATCGAAAGAAAACGCAAGTCCTTCAACACCAAATACAATGTATTCCATTGGGTTGTTTGGAAGTGTTTTTTCAGTGTGTTCTACATAAGGATTAATGATCATTAAATCATCTGTTTTCATAGAAACTTTTTCATCTTCTATATAGAAGATACCCTCACCGTGCAAAACATAGAAGAGTTCTGAGAACTGATGTGTGTGCGGTAGAGAGTTCCAGTCACCTTCGTATTTAGAAATAGAAATATAGCGAAGACTAAAATCGTCGCGACTGCTCGTGGCGGAGCCAAGGTTGATAAATTCATTACTCATAAGTGCATATCCTCTTCGGTTAAGTTATAGTTTGTATGGGCCTTCTCAATTGATTAAATTTTATATAAAATATATGAAAAAGCAATAATTTTAAAGTGAATTCGTAAAAAAGACGAAAAAATAATATAACAATTCTATATATTAAACATATTATACATAAAAATAATAAG
>ERZ1034897.170-NODE-170-length-37382-cov-37.839955_pt1 | contig 37382 bp, 43 predicted proteins | sample MGYA00520629_ERZ1034897 | MGnify/ENA primary metagenome ERZ1034897 (study PRJEB33766, sample SAMN09781789) | gut metagenome | biome: gut microbiome | host: Homo sapiens | place: Madagascar | study: EMG produced TPA metagenomics assembly of the PRJNA485056 data...
CGAACGGTCACCGTAAAGACAGAGCCAGAAGTCTGCCCTGATCCTTGCGGCACATTCAATAAAGTCATAATAATGATTCTGCAATATCTGCAGCGGCTGCAGAGAAGCTTCGCGCGACTGGATAATGGCTGCAGCATTGTCCGGTTTGATATTGCCAAGCGCAGCGTCGGTAGCTCCGCTGTCGGTAAGCGTACTGCCGGCTATGTCGTTTACGAGGTTCTGGAACGCCCCGGCAAATGCCGGCGGCTGTAAATACTTGACGACCTGATCAATGGACTGTGCACCCATGTTGTTGAGCCTTATCACCTGCCCCGGATCATTGTTTAACGGTCCGTCATAAGCATCCGTATTTACCGCCAGCTTCGGCATACCTGCGTTCATCGTAGCCCATACAGCAGCGGTAAGCGCCCGGTTTATGGCTATCTGATTCGGTATCAGATACGTTATCTCGCTGTCACCGTACGCGCACGACTTGCGGCGTTCCCAGCATAGCTTCGCGATCGGATACATGGTTATGCCGAGATCCCACTCAGGACGGATAACGGCGTTTTCGGTCACACTTATTGCGTACACTCCGGATCTGTTTCCGCTTTTGTCGTACTTTTTATAAAACTTGGTCAGCACCGTGACCTTCTTTGACCCTTCCTGCTCTGTCTCACCGCGGTCTCCGCCCAACACATGATATGTGCTGCCATCGTCGGCTTTTATAAGATCCGGCCTCACATGATACTTTTCGGCCTCTCTGATAACGTCACAAAGACATTTCCGCTGCGAAATAATGATATATGGTTGAGATTCGATATCGTCCCTCGACGGATCGCCTAAATTCACATTTTCGACAGCCAGTACCTCGCAGGCAACATCACCCTTTATAGGTGCCTTTTGCTCGCTGTCGGCGTAAAGACCTGTCAGTATGCTGTCGTCCCAATAGGTATAAAGAAACGACGTACCGCTGATGTAAGCCGACCGCAGCGCTTCCTCACAAAGCGCACTGAATCTGAGCCTCTCCGAGGAAGCCGAAAAATAATCGGACATGGCAGACATAATGACCGATACCTCAAGTGCGTCGGGCGACGCAGCACTGCTTATAAAAGGATCTTCTCCGCTTTTTAAGATCCTGTCGATCTCCTGCCTGCCCATTCTGAGGTCGCTCGTGTCAGGAACACCGTCTGCGGAAAAGTTGACCGCAACAGGAGCCGATCCTATAGCAGAAATTTTATATTCACCGATACGCTTTATAATATTACGCCTCACAAGCGGACGGCTGTTTCCTGCCTTTGCACCGTACCACTGGTCACCTACATAAAAGCGTTCGTTAATTTTCGACTGTTCAAATATTCCTTTGTCACCGACCGATGATTTGTAATTGTTTCCCCTTATATATTCTTCAAAAATTGTTTTAGGATCGAGTGCCGTTTCTCTTGACATTTTTTCACTTTCCCTTCTTTTGCTGAGATCTTTTGCTCTGTCTCTTCGTGAAATTCCAAAGCGATCAGCCTTTGGACCTTTATCGGATCATCGGTGTATTGCACTTCATTTCCATACTGAGATACAAACTTTTTCAATCGAACTCACTCTCCTTATAAAGAAGAGCACCCGTAACCGGGTGCTCTCCCAAAAATCAAATATTAAGCTGAAATTATAGCCTCAATAAATCCGAGATTGCTCTTTTTCACAAAAACGTCGTAATAAAGCCTGTAGTTGAAGGCATAAGCATCAGCGTCCTTGTTCTGTTCAGGCGTAAATATACGCATGGTCTCGGTCTTCTTGACAAGGCTGGCGGATTTTTTCGGCATAACAAGCAGCCTTATCGACTTGGCACTTTCCGCCGCGGTAAATCCGTTGCTGCCGAAGGTGTAAGCGGTCTTCATTCTGCTGTCCGGCACCGGAATGATAGCAACGCCGTCTATAGACTTGACCCTGAGGTTTACGTCGCCCTGCTTAAAATCAGAAACAACTATACTTCTTGTTATTTCACTTGTCTTTACAAGACCGGCATAGAATGAACTGTCGACAAATGCGACCATTTCCTCGTCATAACCTGCGGCGGCTCTTATGGAATTGACCCTGTCGATAAAATCGGCATAATATTTGCCGCCGGTACCCTCTGTGTAGGAATGACTCTGAGCCTTTGCCACACCTGCGAGCTTTGAAAGAGTGTACGCGTCGACCTCAGGCACTACCTTGGTGCGGACAAACTCGCCCAGTACCTGACCCGCAAGATTTGCGACTCCGGTCTCGTCAAGATCCTCCCTGTCGAGCTGGAGCTGACGTCCCCTGTCCTTGGTGAGCGTATACGACTGCTGTGATATCGTGGTCGCACCCTTTGCGAAACCGTTGTCGCGGTCGTAATCGGCAAGACCTACAAAATCGATGTCAGGTACTATGACCGTTTTGGCCCCGACAAATTTGGAGCGAAAAACATTGTCGGCAAAAAAGCCGGTCGCAGCCTTGGCCGTGACTATCTTGTCAAGCTCCCCTGTAAATTTACTTGCAAATGATAATGTGTTAAGCGCCATTTAAAACCTTCTCCTTTTAATTATAATTTTTTAACTGTTCCCATAAAGCCCTCTCATAAGAGCGTCAAATTCTCCCCGATCGCCGTCTTCAGATGATAAACTGCCTGAAGCAGCGGCAGCAGCTTCGGCAGCTTTGGCCTCTGCAGCACTCCGCTTCTTTTCCTCACTGTGCCTGTAACGTAAAAATGCCGATAAAAGATCCATGCCGTTTGCGGCAGCCGCCTTTACCGAACGCGGCAGCGCGTCAAAGCTTTCGACCTCGGGGAATTCCTTTCCAAGCTCGATAAACTCATCGGCAAGCCGTGCCTCAAGAGTTTCCCTCTGCCTGCTTTTTTCCAATTCCTCGGCAGCTTCGGCGTCCTCTACGGTCTTGTTGTTCTTCTGACGGTAAAGCTCCATAAGCTCCTCGATCGTATCACTGTCCTCGCCGTATCTGCTGCAAAGCTCCTTGCGGTGATCCTCCTCCATCTGCCTTTCAAAGCCGGCTATGAACTCCTTGACCTTCTGTCCTTTAAGCGCCGCTGCACGCTTGATAGGTCCTAAAAGCCGATCATACTGAAGTCCCTTCTGCACAAGCTCGGCAGCCTGATCATGAGAAAAATCATGCTGCTTGTGGTTGTAAGCAACGGTGATGAACGGAGATGGAGACTGATCTTTGCTTTCCTCATCCGTTTCGCTCTTGTCTCCGGTGCTTTCCTTAGCTCCTTCATCAGCTTTTGTACCCCGGTCAGAGGCGTTCTTTTCTTCTCCGGCTTCGTTTCCGATGCCGCCGTCCAAAGCTTTCGCCTGCACGGTATTTTCCTTTGTGACATCTGTGGTTGCCTCAGTCGATATGGCGCTCTCCTGCTGCAATGTTTCCGTTATTTCCATATTATCTTCCTTTCTGCCTATGGCGAAGGCATAAGTGCTTAGGCTGACGCTGTCCCGTTTCCACCAGCCTATATATCAAAGACCCGACCGCCTGTAGTACATGCAGTAAAAGTCTTTAGATATCCTCCTGTTCGGTCCCGTCGTATGTCAGCATGTTGTAAAGCTCACGCTGCCTGGCTGCTGCTTCTTTTATAAGCTTTTGCCGGTCCTCCGATAAATGCTTCTTTTCCTTTGCGTCATGCCGCCTTGCCATAAATAAACCCGCCAAACAGCCGGTCAAAAACGATGCGACAGCAGCAAAAGCAAACAGCAGATACAAAACATTCACAGTCCCCAACCTCCTTTCACATCTTCGGCGCAAATGCCGTGGTTCTGATTGTAGTAATCGTCCGCATCCGGCCGCGTTTTCTGCTTCGGATCACGGGGCTTGAAAAAAGTCACATCATAGAACGCATACCGCATCGCATCCATCAGGTGATTATCCCTGTCGATCGGTTTGTTTACACCGTCTCCACTGCTGTTCGTGTCATATCTGTAGCTTGATAACTCTTTAATGACGTTTTTACAGCGTGGATGCACAAATATTTTGTACTCACAAATTTTTGCAATGCCGTTTAAAATGCTGTCCTTTCCCTTAACACTCGGCAGCAGATGGGAAAGCCCGAGCCGACGCAGATCGTCGTTTGACTTCGGCTCGGCTGCATCCGCTCTGATGCGCTCCTTAGAATACCCTTTTTCGGTAATGACCTTTGCTATGTCCGAATTAAGCATCTTTTTCTCATAATGCTCGTCATATATGTACATTTCCTTGTGTATCGGATCGGCAGCAAAGGCAATAAATGCGGTAGGATCGTTAGTGTAACCGTAGTCCAGCCCAAAAAAGCTGCGGTACTGCCACATAGTCCCCGTATCGGCGCCGAGTGTGTCAGGATCAAATTCCTTTTCCTCCCAGTTTTCATAGACAAGCCCCTCCGATATTCCCCATTCGCCAAGCCCGGCAACAGCATATTTCCTGTAATTCTGTTCTTTCAGGCGTTCCAATACCGTACGGTCGGTCACATCCAGAAATTCGTTGCAGAAATAGTTGGTCGAGTAGGTCGTGCAGTAAGGGTCCTTCTTGTCAAAAAATCGCTTTTTCAGCCAGTGTTCAGCGCTCCACGGATTGAATGTCAGAGTCGTCTGCTTAAAGAGAGTGCCCGGTATGTCGCCTCTCGGCACCGACATATCGAGCTTGTCAAAATCGCTTTCATTCGGCAGCTCATATGCCTCCTCGATCCACACCCAGCAAAGATATCCCTTTTCGACCGTGGTAGACGCCAGCTTCAGCACGTCGTCAAAGCCCCTGAACAGTATCTTCTGCCCGGTCGGAATGTAGACAATCTCCAAAGGGCTGACCGAGCATTTCCATAAATGCCCCACGCCCAGCCTGTTTATCGCCCACTTGAGCTGGGCAAAGGTCGAGTCGCGGTGAGTGTTGGCGACCGCTCTGACCACAAGAAGATTGCTGCCGGGATATCTCATAAGACGGTATATGTAGTTCAGCGCCGTGGTGGATGACTTTTTAGAGCCCTTTCCGCCCTTGAGCACCCGGTATCTCGAGGTGTCGTTCCAGAACCTGCCGTAACCTCCGCCTATAATGCCCGGCAGATATATCTTTTTGTTTACCGCACCGATATCATTCGGCAATTTCATCCTCCCCTGAAATGAAAACCACAGGCGAAGCGTCAAGCTTCACTTCGGTTTTGTCGATAAAACCGCCTGCTGCACGGGCCCTGAGCTCGGACGCCTTGAGCCTTGCCCTCATGCTCTGGGTCTCATCGTTCATAACGCGCGTCCAGAACCTGTTTATATCCTGCATCGATGCAATGTCCGGCGCATCCAGCAGATCCTCGCGGTCCTTAATGTATTTCCCAAGCTTTTCAATGTTTTCGGACCCGATATTTTCCGCCACATGTACATTTGACGCCTTGTACCCCGCAAGATATACCGCTTCTGTGGCGGTCTTGCCCTGCTTGAAGTAAAGGATCCACCTGCGCTGCTTGTCGGTAAGCTTCCGCCCTTTCAGAACCGGTCACCTCTTTTATTAAAAAAATTGCCCTCCATCCCACCTCGCCGACACAACTTCTCCGGCACAAAAAAAGAGCACAAAGCCAAAGCTTCATGCTCAAGGACGGGTAGTAACAAACCTACCCCTTATCATTATACCACATCAAATCAAAAAAAGTTCCGCTATTTTTCCACACTTTTCGATTTCCGATTTAAAGATCGATCACCCCGTACATCGCTACCGTGAATTTATAAAGCGCCCGATCCTTGATCTTATATATCTGAGACTTTTCAAAATGCAGTCTGTCAGATATTTTATCGAGATACATTGAAGGTCTTGATATGTAAAACATGTCAAGCACATACCGCTCGTCCTCGTCGAGCACGGCAAGACCTTTGTCGATAAGCGATACCAGCTGCTGCACAACGTCGAGGTTTGCCCGAAGCCGGTCACGTTCGGCAATATTATTGATAAGGGCATACTCCTGCCGGCTTGCTCCGCCCTGTACCGGAGCATCCGCCGAAATTGATCTGAGGCCTTCCGCTCTGACACTCAGCTCCGCAATGCGCTCCTTAAGGTTCTGTACCGAACCTTTACGGGCAGCATATGTTTTAAGATCGTTTATAGCTTCTTTTTCCCAGTTCATAACCTGCTCCTTCTTTTTTTATTTCAGATTCCGGACATTTCAATCACAAGTTTTCCGCCAAAAAGTCTTCCCACCTTTCCAGATGATCTTTTATGCTTTCGGGGATATCGCTCCATTCATGATTGCGGACAAATGCAACGATATCATCCAATTCATGATAAGGCATCAGATATTGGCTTTCAGCCGCAATAAAACTTTCATTCACTTCGATCATTTCTTTTCCTCCAATGCTTTTTCTGCTTCTTCTCGGGTGAGGTAAAAAATGTCAAATGAATTTTCAAAATTAAAACCGTTACCACATACATATAGGTCTTTGATTCCCTTACTGTCTATGATAATTCCCTCTATTATCGCGGGCTTGATTAATTTATTACCTATTCCTGTAATATACCAAACTGTATCCCCCACCTTGCACGGCAAATGCACCCATTCGGAACGGGCGGTGAAATTATCACAATACGCCTTCGTATAATCTTCATCATCAAAGTCCTTTTGCCAACAACCAATATCTGTGCGTAGATTATTATAGGTATTGTTGCACGCTTCATAATGAAAGCAATCTTTACAAGTCATTCTATATCACTCCTTACCATTCATCAATCTCATACTCGAGGTGTTCTTTGCTTTGACAATCAACACAAATCCAACCATTAGGGGAATTGTCGGTGCGTATCATTTCACTTTGTTCGTGTCGCTCACCGCAACAACCACATTTTCTGTAATATTTGCGTTTCACTCTATATCACTCCTTAACAATTCGGGATTGTCATAGATATTTCCAATAACTTCTATTTCCTTAATAGAGGTAGAATAATCGCACCACTGACAGCTCTCTTTCCAATTCATTGGAGAATAACAACAGTTGTTTTCGTCATAAACAACGGTAGTTATTTCTGTAGCGCGCTCTCCGTTAGAATACAGCAATCTGACTTTAACAATATCCCCCTCAAAAATCTTTGTGCCGTTTTTATCGGTTAAACCTGTGTATTGACCTATGGTTTCGGAGATAACCTCAACTTCTCGCCACCCGTTCAATGCTCCATATATCTTAGTTGAATTCTTAAAAAATAAAACGCTATTATCAACTACCCATTTCTTGTTGTCTGTTCGCTTCCCTCTAAACAAAATCTCTCTCATTCTTCCTCACCAACCATTTCTTTTAAGAGATTGTCAAGCGTTTCAATAGCAACTGTATGAAGTAACCAATTCATTTGTTCTTTCAATTCTTCAATTTTGACGGTTTTTCTATTTGTCTTTGCATTGTATTGAAGATTAAGAAATTGCTCTTTCAACCTCTCTGCAAACTCTTTGTATGCTTCGGCTTTAAGTATATCCTTTGCTTCGCTATATAAATCGGCATAATGCTGTTTTGATTTTTCTGCAAGCATATCCCATTGGCGAAATTTTTTATCATTAGCTGATTTCAACCTCTCAATCTCTGCTTTTTGGCTTTTGCTTATAAAGCATAATGTATACGGGCAGATGCCCCGCAATAAATCCGCCATTTCCTCTACGCTCATTGCCTTTATGCGCTCAAAGTTCGTCATTGTTTTACCTCCCACAGTACCGGAAACATGTCTTTCATAGCCTGCCACCCAAGCGGCAGATGGTCAAAACGGTCGCCCTTTACTCCGCAAATAACGATGGTCCCTACAAAATCGACGCCGCATATCTTGCAGCAGTGCGGCAGACCTTTCAGCCTGCCCTCCTCGTTGCAGATAATGACTAAATCGCTGCAAAGCGTTACTGTCTCTATGTAACCTCCTACTGTCTTCTGAAGATTGTAAAGCGTGCTGCTGATGTTCACATGCCTCGGTGCCTTGCCCGGTTCTTTTATGAGAACACTTATTTTCTTTGCCATTACTCTATACTCCTTAAAATTATTTTGTCGACCGTTGCATTCCGACTTACGGTGCCGAAGCCTTTTGTTCCTTCACTTTCATTCAGCTGCCAATATTTCGCAGCCTTATCGGCTTTAAATCCTTCACCCTTCAGACAATCAGGATACGGACACATAAAACAATTTTCATTACAGCCTAAAAATACCTTTCTCATATCATCAGATCCTTTGCTATCTGTTTTATACGAAGCTCGTATTCTCTGTAGCTTAGCTGCATATTTATAAGCTTAAGCTTTGCCTTTTCATATCGTTCGAGCCGTTCACGGTAGCTCATTTTCATAAATATCTATCCTTTCTATCGGCGCTGTGACGGTGCAGTTTCCGTGCCGGTCAAGAAGACACAGCGAATGATGAAGGACCCCTCTTTCATCTTTGAATGCCTCGTATTTCAAAGCTTTGTAAATATGACCGTCAAATCTTACATACCGCCCAAGAGCGTTTATAACATCACATTTTTGCATTTTATTCCTTTCTTTGTAACCGGATGTAACCGCTTGTAACCGGGCTGTGGTTACAAAAATTTGGCTTAACAGTGCGGTTTTTAAGGTCTGTAACCATTGTAACCGGTTTTTTTAAGTTCTCTTATATAGGCACTTTTATTTAAAAAACAATATATTTTTTCGTATAAGGAAGCACCCTTTTTTTGCGGTTACAGCGGTTACGCGGTTACAAAACGCCTCAAATGATGAGGTCATCATCATATTTTGTCTCCGCTTCTTCGGGCCTTATCAAAAGACAGTAGCAGCGCTGTATATGTCCGTCAGGCATCCTTACCGGTTTGCTGGCGCGATTTTTATCCTTCCCCGACAGCAGCAGTCCCTTTTTTGCTGCCCATGATAAAAACGCCTTTAAATTAAATCCGCCTGCCTCACACATCCTGGCTAATACATTTGAGATAATGGCGACCGAAGAACCGTCCGCAGGACTTAAATACCTGCCCCAGACCTCACCGAACCGGTCGCCCGATATGTCGGTGAATTTAAGCGAATTGACCGCGACTTCACCTAAAATGTATTCATAACACCGCTCGTTCTCCGACATCGTGTTTTTGTCCACAAGCGTTTTTTCAAGCTCTCCGAAGGTAAGATAAGCCCCGTCCTTAAAAATGTTGTCAGTGGCTATTTTATCTGCCGCCAGCAGCACCGACAGTGATAGAAGCTGCTTGTCCTCATAGATGTCGCTCTTTATAAGATCAAACTGTTCGCGCTGCAGCCTGGCTGCGTTTTCAATACCGTACTTTGATAAAACGTTCACGAATAAAGGGCCGGCAAATCCGAAATTTGAACGGAGCGTCGCAGCCGTGGCCTGACCGTCGTCAAATATGTGACCTTCGCCGACCTCATACTCAAGCACTCGGTTTACGGCGCCGCCCTGCGAGCGATCAGATATGATGGGCGACTCGCCTGAACATATAATGATAAGATCCCAGACCTGCTTTGCGGCAAGCGCCAATTTTGTGTTGCTGCGCTCCTTGCCGCTGCCTGATGCCAGCTGATATATCACTCCGGCAAAATCGTCTTTGAGTCGCTTCCTCATTTCGGCGGTGTCGTCGATCACAAAAGGCAGATCATTGAGAAATCCGGCTTTGGCTTCAAGACCCACTGCCGTGAAATCAAACTTCGATATGTACTTTCCAATCTCCGGATCGGCCCAGACACTCGCCGCCAGCATGCCGCATACCGATTTTCCGCCGCCCGACGTGCCCCATAGATCGACCCAGAACGGCAGCAGACCGCATGGCTTTAAAAGCACACTGGCAAAAGATGCTGCAAGCGCAAGCTTTGCCTCGGTGCGCCCTCCGGCTCTGATCTTAAGCACCAGATCCATCCACTTATTAAAACTGCCGCAGGATCTTATAGTACCGAAAATACCGTCAAATCCGCTTGTAGAGTCAAACTGCAGACCTGATGTAAATGGCATGAAGCCGTCACCGTGCCACCCCATCTTGGCCGTTGCCATGGTTTTCGGCAGATCACTGTAGTTTAGCGACTCAACCGCAGAAAGAAATTTTACAAGCCCTTTTGCAGTCTCCGATGTGACCGCGATCCCTACGTCGGCAAGCTCGGTGATCCTGCTCCTGCTTGCCGTGACCGATTTGTTTACCACAAATTCCTCCCACTTAAAACCGCGGTTGAATAAAAGCTTGGTCTTTTGAGGACCGCCGTCAACGTTTATGACCGTTTCAACGGGAAGAATGGGATGCGGACAGACTGTCCGGTCACCGAATACCGCCGTCGGATCAAATATGCCGCCCATGTCGGCTTCATACTTGCCGCACTTTAGATTGCCGTAAGGGGCCGGCAATCCTAAAAAGGCGGTCTCGTGATCTGCTCCTTTCTCAGTCGCCGCCACTGCCCCTGCCTTTACTGCTGCGGCTTCCTTTTCCATTTTTTTGAGTTCCTTTTCGGCAGCTTTCAAGACGGCTGCCACGCGCTGCTCCGTTGCCTTTCCGAACTCCGCGGCGCGGTCTAAAAGCGCAAACTTCATCTGCTCGCGCGTCACGGCGTCCTGCTCGTCCATGATTCCGTTAATAACGTCGTCGGAAATAAGTTCATTCCGCGATAACTCGCTGTAGTTTACCATTAGCCGCACCACCCTTTTCTGCTTTATTGATGTCCTCTTCGGCAGCCAGAAGCTTCAAATAAAGCGATGATCTTCTTGCCAGCGCCGCAAGCCAAATGCTGTCCGCTTTGTCGTCCGGTCCTTCCGGCTTTAAACATTCAATGATCTCCTCATTCCTCCGGTAGACTTTTAAGGCCTTATTGTAATCATCCTTTAAGTTCCTGGCTCTGTTCCGCCTTTTTTGAACTTCTCTCTGTCGTTTTCCGGCAGCTCTGGCACCGCTGAAGGACTGCATACCGCCGAGTGCCTCGCAGACCTCGCTGAAGGAACGCCCCTCCATTTTTCTTATAAGATCGATAACATCGCCGTGTGCACCGCATCCGAAGCAGTGAAAGGTATCGTCACCGTATACCTTGAAGGACGCCGTTTTTTCACCGTGAAACGGACATTTAGCATATCCTCTGCGGTCGACCTCAACACCGTATTCGGCAAGCTTGCCGACCAAAGGATTGCCGGCTTTGATAGCTTCAACATCATATTTCATAATTCTTAACTCTCCAGGCTGAAGAGAGTCGAACACCGCACGCCTTAAAAACGGAAAAATTCCGGTTTTTATTGTCTCATCACTTGAAATACGTTAGTATTCCAGCGTTCTTCGACTTCAAAAACACGAAATTTTTCGGGTTTAAGGTCGGAGAGTTTCTGCCGACGAATTTTTTAGGCAGCGAAGCGTGAGATTGCCCGTAAGGCTGGCGCCTACGGGTAATAAGCGCAAAGCTGCATGAAAAAGGCGGCGAGCGAAACCGTGTGGGGTTTGATTCTCTTCAGCCTATCTTCAACTTTAGATTTTAAAGACTTGCTGCAGCCAGTATCTCCACAATGCGTTCCGCTGTGTGCGCCTTGTCGCAAAAAAGAAATTCGACATTGTAGTTGACCTTGATAGAGGTCAGTATCTTGTGCAGCCTCCCACCCGATACGGCGAGCGGCGAGCTTTTAAGCCGTGGATTCCGCCAGAACGCCACATCGTCAAGTGTTTTAATGCCACCCCCGTGCTCGATAAGGAAAACAAGCTTTATTCCGACATCGTTTGCACGGCGAATCTCGGCTATAAAGCGGTCGTGCTGCTGCGTCACGTTGCTGCATACCTCAAGTAGGTTCTGCTTGCGGTCTATCACCAGCCTCGGATGGTCAAGATCCATGTAATCGCCCACATATAGCTTTGACGATATATGTTTTATACCGCGCATGTCAAAGTCCTTTATAATACCGGCTATGGCGCGCTGCTTTTCTCTGGTATCTATTTGTATCTGCATTTTTATCACCTTAACGTTTGAAATTGAAAACTCAAAATTCAAGGTCCGAGATCAGAAATTAAAAAAATCCAAATTCAATTTATTTCTTTTCATTCTTTCCCGCCCCCCGTTCAGAACGGCAGATCATTGTCGTCCAAAGTTTCACTAAACTCCGCTGCCTGTCCGCCCCGTCCGGCATTATCTTCTGCCTTTCCGCCGCAGAATTCCGTGCGGTCGGCTGTTACATAAGCGTACGTCCTCTTTTCACCGTCCTTTTCATAACGGTCAAACCGCATGCTGCCTTCAACAAGGATCTCCTTGCCCTTGGCAAAATATTTGTTTATAAAGGCGGCACCCTGCCTCCACGCCTTGCAGGGAATAAAATCCGTCTCCGGCTCTTTGTCTTTGCCGGCATATCTCGAAACGGCGACCGAAAAATCACAGTATTCAATGCCGTTCTGCGTTGTTTTAAGCTCCGGATCATGGGTCAGCCTACCCTTTATTATCACTTTATTCATCAATAAACTCCTTGCTGTCACGAGGTCTTTTAAGCACCTTGGTTTCTTTGCACCAGTCGCATTTTTCGCATCGCTCGGGCAGAAAAACGCCCTTTTTTATCGCGTCAAAAAACGGAGCCTTTTTGCGGAAGAGGTCCAGTTCATAGTCAAGCAGATCGTCGCCTATTTTTACTATGTCGATGTCGGTCACCTTTTCCTTGGTCGCCGCCGCCAGATAAAACGGCAGCACCTCCCCAGTGTTCTGACGGACGATCTCGCGGTAGACCGCACCCTGAAGGTCATACCCCCACGCCTCAAACCATGGAAGCTTACCCTGACCGGGCTTGTATATCGGCTCAAAATCACGCATTATCTTGAGATCCACTATCCTGTCCGGGTGTAAACTGTCGATCTTTATCTTGACCTTTATACCCTCGATCTCGCCGGTCATAATGACCTGATCCTCGCCCAAAAGATAGTCCATGAAAAGCTCGTCCCTTTCAATGCGCTCAATTATCTCCCCGGCGTTTATGTACTCTGCTTTGAGCGTTCCGTCCCTTTTTAATATTTCAGGATGCTTTGCAAGGAACAGATCAAGCGTGCCGCTGAAATGGGCGTCAACATATGAACCAACAAGCAGCGCCGCAGTGTCTGGACGTACATATTCGCCGTTTAAGGTCGCCATTGCTTTAGCCTGGCACTCCGAAAACAATTTGAACTGCGAGACCGACATGTACTCGGTCTCGGCTTCCTTTGAAAAATAGTTTTCTTCTGTCAGTATCACTTGGCATCCCTCTCATTCGCTTCCGGTTTTTCATTCGCCTCATCGGTCACGGTTGCCTGCGCTTTCTGCGCTTTAAGCCCTGCGGCGCAGGCGGCACAAAGCTTTTTGCCGTAGCCCTTCATTGTATACTGGCTTAATTGCTCCGCCGTCATGCCGTACGCTGCCGATATGGCGCCGCTGCACATCTCACATTTAATGACCGGTGCTCCTGCCGCAGCCGGCAGCTGCGGTCTTACCCTCAGCGCTTCCACTATCTCACCGAAGGCTTTCACCTTCTCAACACCTATAGCTATCCTTTTTCCGCTCCATTGCTCAATGTAGGGTGTGCCGAGAAGCTTTGATATCATCTTCATGTTGGTAGAATTAAGTATCATTGGCTTTACACCGCGCTCGGTAAAATGACAAACGACGCAATCCTCCTTCTTGCCGTCTGCACCGGTCACGCTCTCCTCAGCGACCGTGCCGATGGTCAGTGTAAGCTCCTGACCGGATTCTATCGAGTAAGCACCCAAATAGTTGGGATTTGTAAGCTTTTTCCAATGTGTCATGACTATATATCCCTTCCCTTTCACCTGCATCAGAGCTCGGTCACCATGAGCTCATCGTCGTTGGTCGTCCTCGTTGCGATAAACTGCAGCCCTTTTTCGCGGCACCTGGCATACAGCCGCTCTCTGCTTTTGTCGTCCAGCTTTTCCGCACCGTCAATAAGGATCATTTTGAGCCCATTTGGCTTTGATATGGCAATGTCAACGCAAAGCTCAAGCAGCTCGCCGTCAGAACGGTTTGAGATAGGCAGACCGTTTATAAGCGGCACACCGTTTTCAACCGTCAGTCCCTCAACCGGGAGCACCGCGTCCTTTAATATCTCACCCGGCAGCCTTCTTGCAAGCTCGATCTTTTCGGTGTATCCCGCCGATCTCTCCTTAAGACTCTCCAACTCACTGTTCATCTGCATCATGCGGCGGTATTCGTTAAGATGCTTTTTCATTTCCTCCGCAAGACGGATCTCATTTTGCAGCTCGTCGGTGGGCTTTGGCTCTCTGCCGGCGTACTGCAAAGCTATATCCATGTCGGAATCGAGCTTCGATACCTTTTCACGCCACCCGGCATCAATGACGGCTATCTTATCACGCAGCTTGTCGTCCAGAGAGGACAGCTTGTCCTCGGCAGCCGCCGTTTCGGCTTTAAGACGCGCTATCTCGGCAGCAAGCCGCTCCTTTTCACCCGATATGTCGGACTTAGCAGCACTTACCGCAATGTCTCTCTCGGCTTCGAGCCCGCGCTGCCTGGCGTCGCGGTTTTCCAAAAAAGCCTTCGCACGTTCTATTCTGCCGTTTTCATTCTGCAGCTCCACGAGCTTTGAATACCTGGAGCCGATATCGTATGACTCCCACCTTTCGGCGTCATACCCGTCCGGAATGTCCTTTGCAATGTCGGTAATAAACGCCTGCTTGTTCCTGATCTCGCGGTTTACGTCCTGCCGGCTCTTAAAATAAGCCCCGTTTTCGGACTGAATGTCCTGCAGCACCTGCAGAATGTTCTGAGAATAGTCAATCCCCTCCGGTATCTCGCCGAACCAGCCCCTTATGGTTTTAAGGTCCCAGTCGTACCGAATAAGGTCGAGTATAGCCCTGTTCTGCTCCCCGGTCGTCATATTGGTGAACCTGACCGGATCAAGCTGCATAGGCGTAAACAGCGTTTTCAAAAAGGTCTCCGGCCGGGTCACGAGAGTGCCGTCCATCCTGACAGAGCCTGTGTCCGCCTTGCCGCTCCGCTTTTTGCGGTCAATGGTGAGACCCGAATCGGTCTCAATAAGTATTTCACCCTCGCTTGCCCCGTCTTTGATGACAAGATCCCTGCGGCTCGAGTTCGTGAGCGCATAACGTATCGCGTCAAGTACCGACGTTTTGCCGGCTCCCTTCCTGCCGGTTATTTCTATGTTCTGACCGCCAAGCTCTATTTCGGATATTCCGAAAAGCGATCTGATCTTTATTTTGCTGCACTTCATATTTGAAACTCCTTGACTTTGTAAACTTTTTGACTTAAAATGTATTAAAAGAAAGTACCTAAAGTCTGATATCAGATTTCAGATACCAGATTTCAGATATCAAGGTTTATGGTTGACCGACAGGCTTCTTGTTACCTTGTCTGTTGCCTGTCGTCTGTCATATGATATCTGATTTATATTTTCTTCTTTTCAGCTCCGTCGGGCGTCCTCTGCCCCTCGGAGCATTTCTTTTGCCCGTGCCTGCCTGACTTTCTGCAGCGTGCCGCAATGAACGCCTCAAAGACCGTCAGCTGCCGCTCAAATATGATGCATAGCACCGCTGCCGTCCCCAAAACGCATGTAAATACCGCAGCTCCCATATTGCCTGCCTCCTTTCGTTTTCATTTTTTTGAATTTTGATCCCTGATTTTTAACGACCGATCACCGCACCTCATAATCCTCGCCAATAAAGTCCAGCATCTGCCCGATCACCTGACTTGGTGTCAGACCGCTCAGCTCCACAATACCGTAGATCCTTGAGGCAACATTCGGATTCAGCCTGATCACCGGCGACCCGGTACGACCGATTGGCTGCGGCACCTTGAATATCATCCTGCGCTTCTGCATAAAACATCACCTTCTTTCATTTTTAATTTTAAATTTAGGCTGGCGAGAGCTCGGCAATGGTTTTCCGTTCCTTTTGGTAGCCGTTCAGTAACAGCTCGTCCTCCTCGGGAGTCCAGGCTCCCGATTTAATAGCCCTCTCGGGTGTAAATTCGTGTCCGCATTGCGGGCACTTTACGGGTTTGCACATTGTGATACCTCCTTTATTAAATACTTACGTGTTTTTTCGTCATATTCCGCAAGAGGCAGCGTGTTTATATCTGCGACTTTCTCTTGAGCTTTTATAAACTGCTCCCAATGCTTTTTAACTAATTCAACGGTGCCGCAAGCTAACCCTGTTCGAGCGTGCGTAATGTATATAGCGTTTTCTCCCTCGAGTGGCGGAGAGTCTGTAAAAAATTCAATTCCGTTAATTGTAATTTTCTTTCCTCTCTTTGCGGCTCGCCCGTGCCTTTTGTCTTTCGTATTTACGGCTATGAAGTATTCGGCTTTGTACTCCTTGTCGTCTTTGTAGTTTTCAAAGGTATCACAAGCGTCGTACTCGTCAAGCTCTATCATATCCGCCATACATTCGTTGTCTTTGAGGTATTTACACTCCTCGTTATAACACCATACACTCGGCATTATTAAACACCTCCCGCTCCGTCCGTGAGCTGCTTTAATGGCTGTTCGTCCGATAGCCCTTTCATCATAAGTTCGAGCTTTAACAATTCCTCGGGAGAAAGCTCCGCTCCGCTTTCTCCGTCTTTGAGATTTCCAAAAATACGGTGCTTTTGGAAAAACGCTTGTAGTAAAGCCTCTTTTTCTTTTTCCCAAAGCCTTACATAAAAGTTAAACAAAAACTCTATCTCTGCCTTTTGAGCAGCGGTGCAGCGCACGCGTAGGCGAGTACGGCAAGCTCTGCCGCTATGGTTATATTGCAAGTGGTTGAACGCGTTTTTATCGTCCGTAACTTTATATGCGGTCTGCATTAAAATACGGTCTTGCTCTTTGCCGTGGTATTCGAGGTCATACTCTTGTATAACCTCGTCGTCGAGGTCGTCAAGCGTCATAGCATATTTTTTAAGTAATTTATCGAGTATAGCCTGGGCTTGCTCTTTTTCGCCGCCAACGCCGCGCAAGGCGAGGGCATATAGTTTCTTGAGGCGCTCTTTTTGCTCTGTCATTCTTGCGCCTCCTCTATGTAGTCGAGTGCCTCCTCAAGAGAGGATACGGCAGAGTCGAGAGCGTCTACCGCCGCCTCTGCTCTTTCGTAGCGTTCCGAGCTTTGGAGGTTTTCGGGCATATTGTCCTTGTATTCCTCCTCCTCGTCGTGCAACATCTCGAGGCGCTCTTTTGCCTCGGAGATAATGTCGTAGAGTTCCTGCAATTCTTTTCTGCGTACCTTGTTCATAACAAAATCACTCCGTTTTATTATTTATTTGCCGTAGCTTTTCGATTTCCTCGGCGGCGGAAATTTTCGTTTAAACCGCGACGGAGGGATTTTAATATTTCCTAAAACTCCTCCGGATGATTGGTGTAGTATTCCGACATCACCCTGCTGAGCCTTTCGTTCATGCTTTTACTCACGCGTTCACGCTCGTCCTCGGTCATTTCCTCAATAGGTATGCACCTGCCGTCTTTAAAAGTAATAAATCCCCTGCACTTGAGCGCCGGACGCGCCATGCTCATCACCCCACTTTTTTAATGTATTAAAAACCGCCTTTGTCCGATTACACCGACAGCCTTAACATAAATTTTCCGATCAGAAATTCCGACAAAATAGCTTGTATCTTTTTGTAAGCGACAAATTTGTTGCTTAGTTAAGTACACCCGCGCGCCTAACTTTGGTATAAATGAAACTTGAAGCACTTTTTGATACAAGATTTTTTTGCGAAAAATACTTGAAGATTTACTCAAAATATGGTATAATTTAATTAACCTGAATATGAAAGGAGGCTGATAATCATGACAAAACTATTTAAGCTTTTAGCTGATATGGCTGATATTTTTAGTAGTTTTAGCATGATGCCTCCCTGCCCCGTTCCGCTTCGTCATAGCGGCAGCAATGTTGTCAGGGTGCGCGGCGTACGTTACACATTGGGAGACTGTATAAACGAAGTGTAATTTGGCAACTCGAGCAAAGCACCATATTTGTTCACTTAGAGTTGACGGTTCTCTGGCGGGATTACGTCCTTTAAAGCAGTTCGTTACACCGAACTGCTTTATCGTATTTTTGATGCAGCAGATCGCATACGCGTAAAGCGTATATTAGGGCAAAAAATTTAAGCTGTCATAAGGGACTCCATATACCTTTTCTATAACCTTGAACATTCGCACATTCGGTGACGATTTTCCTGTTTCCCAGTTAGATATCGTATCTCTGGTAACGCCTATCCTTTTTGCAGCCTCAGTTTGAGTAAGGTTAGCATTTACCCTCGCGGCTTTTAAAGTTATCTTATTTTCCATATTATCTTACCTCCTTAATACGCGAAACGCGTTACTTTAAAAGTATAATATCACGCTTTACGCGTTTTGTCAATCCCTAAAGCGTATTTTTTTCTAAAATATCTTGACAAATTTACGCCGACAGCGTATAATTTTACTCAAAAGGAGTGGAGCTATCTTGAATACGCGCGATATATTCACAAAAAATTTGAGTATGTATATTGAAAAGTCGGGTAAAAGCAAAAAGGTCATAAGTGAAGAAATGGGAATACCGTATACAACTCTTGTAGAGTGGGCTAACGGAAAAAAGTTTCCGCGTGCTGATGGCATCGAACGATTGGCTAATTATTTTAATATTTTAAAATCTGAATTATTGGAAGACGACCATGATCCTTTAAAGCCTTTTGCCCCACGCACCACCGAGGACTATACTACCTTTCCGGTCATAGGCGATGTCGCTGCCGGCTATGACCGTTATGCGGTCGAGGATTGGAACGGGGACACCGTAGATATCCCCAACTCATATTTAAAAGGTCATGACCGGTCTGAATTTTTCGTTCTGAAGGTGGTCGGCGACAGTATGTTTCCGGAATATCACGACGGTGATAAGGTGCTCATAAAGCGCCAGCCGTCCATGGACCATTCCGGGCAGGTCGGCGTTGTGCTGTATAACGGCGACGAAAGCACACTGAAACAGGTCATTTATGCACAGGGCGAGGATTGGATGACCCTCGCCCCGATCAACACGACGTATCCACCTAAAAAAATAACCGGTGCGGATCTTGAGAGCTGCCGTGTCCTGGGAGTACCGAGGCTGCTCATTCGCGAAATTTCCGATTAATGTTTTTTATATTGAAAGATATTGTTATTTAAAGAATAATGGAAACCTGAGGGAGAGCTTATAATGGTTTACTGGTGGCAAAGACTTATAGCTGTAATAACAGCAATATTCACTGATTTAATTATAGTTTATTTCATCGAACCGCAGCTTTTTGTTGCTAATACTTTCACAACCGAATTTATAACTTGGGCTATTGAAATTGCGGTTCCTGTCGCCGTTTATATCATCGTCACTAAGATATTTAAGCACTGCAATAAAATGAAATATGCCCGTGATTGGGTTGAGCAGAACAGCCAGCTTAAAATGGACGAAAACGGAGAGGTCACAAAGCAGGCGGAGCAGGTACCCGTCTTCCCTACCGTCCGTGATCTTATGAGCAAGGAAGATATTGATGCCCTGCATTATACGACCCTGTTCGTGTCGGGCTATCCTGTGACCGACGGCTCAAGACACTACATAGTTGATAAGGACGAAACCGGAGAGGCAGCACGTCTTGAGGTCATATATGACGGCAGCGTCCCGGTACCCGATGATCAAAAGCACTGCTTTAACGGCACACTTATGGTCGAAAACGGCAGAATACTCCTGCAGTGGGCAAAGCTCTGTCGATAAACATAAACGTGATATTGTAATTGAATATTGGAGATGTTGATTTGCCGGAGAAAAACAAGAACATACTGCTCGTTGTTTCGATCGTTATTGCGATATTCAGCACAAGTGCGTTGATAGAGCACGTAGCTACCGGATCAGTAAAATTAACAGTTGGCTTTTGGGGCTTCAATTCTATCGCTATAGGTGTCGCATTGGCGGCAGACATATTACTTGAAAAATACAAATTCAAAATATATACCAAAAAAGTGATCCGAGTATTGATAGCCGTTGTACTCGGAGCAGTCCTTACTGTTCTTTTTTATGCGACCGGGTTATATCCTGTAATAACATTGGTTGTGTTTGCGATAACGGTGATCTCAGCGGTAAATATTCTGTGGATGGGCTTAAAAATCGTTAAGAGATCTGTTAAAGAAGAAGCATGGCCTCATATAGGAGAAACTGCAAAAGAATTTTTCCGCAGCAATGCGGTATGGGTCCCGGTCATCTCAATCGCAGCTCTCATTTCGTACATATTTACAAGCAGATTTTTTATAGCCGCCATTGATCATCATGATCTGGAGCATGAACCCCGGGGAAGTATTGTAACATATTACACTATCGCAAAATCCGAAACCGGAAAAGAATACACGCTACCGGCAGAAATATATGTTTCACCGGTATCTAATCGCAGTGAATATCTTCTTTCCGATTTTCATGAATATGAAGACAGATTTAGATTCGATGATAAATACACCGTTTGGCGTGTATTTTTTAAAGAAGATAATTATCTATATTTCGATGAGCCGTTAGAATTCGATAAAATTGGTCAAGAATTATCAGGCATTGATAAGAACGGGCGTGACTGGAAAATCACACTGACTAAGTATCATGCGGATGTTGACTACATAAATGCATGCGGCACAATAACAAAAGAAAATACTATTGAATTTATAGTCATTTCTCTGATATCGCTTATTCAAAGCATATTATGGTTTGTAAAAATAGAGCCAACCGAGGACTTCTATTGGGATTATAGCGAGACAGAGACTGATACAGATAACGTTTAAGGATAAACAAAAAATCCCACCCTGCAAAAGCAGAGTGGGATAATTAAAACCCGGAGGTGGAACAAATGATCACGGCAGCATGCTATATAAGGGTCTCGACCGACGATCAGACCGAATACAGCCCTGATAGTCAACTAAAACTGATAAGAGATTACTGTACGAAAAATAAAATCAGCCTGTCAGAGGATCTGATCTTCGCCGAAGACGGCGGAAAATCGGGTAAAAACATGACAAGACGCACCGAATTTATGCGCCTGATATCACTCACCAAAAGCAAGCCGAAACCGTTCGATGTACTGCTGGTCTGGAAGTTCAGCCGCTTTGCAAGGAACCAGGAAGAATCGATCGTGCTCAAATCAATGCTAAAAAAGCGCGGCATAGATGTCATATCTGTATCCGAGACTATACCCGATGGTCCATTCGGATCGTTGATAGAACGTATAATCGAATGGTCGGATGAATATTACCTCGTTAATCTGTCGCAGGAAGTAAAAAGAGGAATGAAGGAACGCGCCTCAAGAGGTGAACCGGTCACACCACCGCCGATAGGATACCGCATGAAGGACGGCGGATATGTGCCTGACAGCGACGCTGATGCGATAAAGAAAATATACGAAGATTTTCTTGCCGGAATTGGCATGAGGGCAATCGCACGAAAATACAGTGATTTAGGGCTGCGTACAAAGAAAGGCAATGAACTTGATAACCGCACTGTCGAATATATTCTTTGCAATCCGGTGTACACCGGCAAGATCCGCTGGAGTAAGGAAGGCAGAGCAGCATCAAAAAGGCACTACAGCGACCCAAACGTGCTGATCTTTGACGGAAAGCATGAACCGATAGTAGACATCGCGCTTTTTGATAAAGTACAGAAAAAGCTCGAAGAGCAAAAAAAGCGGTACGGAAAATATCAGCGACAGGAGCAACAGGTTGGATGCATGAGCAAAGGGCTTGTCCGGTGCGGCAGCTGTGGTGCAACGCTGGTGGCATCATACGGCAAAACGCCGACGCTGCAGTGCCATAATTACGCACGTGGCAGCTGCAAGGTATCCCATTCGATTTCGATAGAAAAACTTGATAGCGCTATAAAGGAATACCTTGCCAAAGTCTCGGTGACGGGAGACTTTAAAGTCACCAAAGCAGTACATGAAGCAAAGACAGCAGATAAGCAGTCGACCGATTACAGTAAGATACTCAAAAACGAATATGTGCGGCTGGAAAGAATTAAGCAGGCATATCAGAGTGGCATAGACTCCCTCGAGGAATACAAGGTCAATAAAGCAAAAGCCCTCGAGTTCATCGAATATGTAAAAGCGGAAAAGGCAGCGGCAGAAGCGGCAGCTGAAGAGGCCGAGATAAACAATAAAACCGCTAAAGAGCGTTACCGCACAAAGATACAGAGCGTGACAAAGATAATAAATGACAAGACTGCCACTCCCGCCGCAAAAAATGCCGCCCTGCGATCGATAATAAGTAAAATAGTCCTTAAAAAACCTGAAAACACGCTGGACTTTTATTTTTACGAATAATCATATCTTTTTGCATTCCGCACCACCGCGCGCCTTTTAGATATGAAACGTCACCATTCCACCCACCCATTTTAAATAATTAGGTGGACCTCATTTTATTAATTATTCCACTTCCGGCAGACCGGCAACCGAAGTTAAAACAGACAGAATACCTGCCAGCACCGACGCGGAAGCAACTGCAAACCAGTTGACGTCGCCCAGCAATGCGGAGGTCCCGATCGTGGCAACAGAGGTCTGTGCCACGGTTTTCAGCGCTCTGACACCTGCGGCTTTTATCCAGTTTTTAAAATTGTTTTTCATATGTTTGCTCCTTTTAATGTAAAAATGTTGCTATAATTGCCGCCAGAACAGCCGACAAAGTCGTTGTAAGCAAGCAGCCTACTATCAAACGCTTGTAGTGCTTAAGATCGTCTGCCGGCTCGTTTTCAACACGCAGCAAGCGACGGCCTATGCTGTCGAGCTTCTGATTAGCCACACCCTGACCGGCTGCGAGCTTTTCCACCGCGGCCGTAAGATGCCTTAAATCCTTTATTTCAGATCTCATTTCATCGATCTGATGAAATATCGTGTGCTCGTTAGCTTCAAGTGCCGCAACACGTTCGTTAAGCTCAGTATTTTCCAACACTACACCCCCAGTATTCTTTTCCATGAGTTGAGTCCCACGGCGCCGTCAGCCGCAAGCCCGTTTGCAACCTGCCACTTGACGACCGCTGCACGGGTATCATTGCCGAACTTGCCGTCCGCGGTCACGCCGATTACTTCCTGTATTATCTTTGTAAGATTTTTGTATCTGTACCAGCCTACACGCTTTTTACAAATTGCCTGTCTTGCAACTGTTTCGCATTCAGCTCCCCAAGCGCCGTCAGCGCCGTACCTCGGGAATTTGAAGCCGTCCTTAATTGCTGCGTTTTGCCACCTGAGAACAGCTATGCTTTTGTAAGAAGTGTTCTCAACCGGGGCGCCGCCGAATGTCGATCTGTAAGCCTGTCCTTGCCCATACCAGAAACCTTTTGATGTTCTTGTATCAATATGGACAAAGAAACCGTCTTTATTAGTTTCATAAAGTCCAATACCAAGAATACCTATGCTTTCTGCATATTTTGCAACTTCTGCGGGCTTTACATCTGTAACCATTATGTCAGCCGCCATGCCTGCCTTGTGTTTTGACGCGGTCGCGCCGCCGACCGACCGGTTGTGCCTTTCGCATCGGTATCCGCTTGAAATTATGATCGGCTTGCCGAAATGGTCACGGATCTTCTGCAGATATTCCACAAGCTGCATGTCCACAAGCGTTTCTTTGCAGCAGCCCACACCGTGGCAATCAAACTCTACCGATCTGAAATTTGCGCTGAGTTGTATCGATACGCCCTTTTTAAACCTCTTTATCAATGTTATTCTCCTCTCCTTTTTCCTTTATTGCCGCCTCGATCTCGGCGAGATCACCCTCGGTGAGGACGCCCTTTTCGAGCCACCCGGCGGCGTTTAAAATTATCTGGTAGTCAGCCATACTGCCTGCCGCTTTTATAAGACCTGATTTTATGAAATTTCTTAAATTGAACATTATACATTCCCTCCGAGCGATATTATCGCCTGTTTTAATTCGTCAAACGCTTTGTTTATATCCCTGTTGTATCTGGTGCTGAGCGTACCGGGCGACTTCACGGCAAATGTGCAGACATTCTCCCTTGCGGCGGTTACATTGCCGTTAGTATCGGGCGTAAGCTCCGCCGGCGCTGCGTATTTTTCATACCCTGCGGCGGCGTCGCTGCACCTGACCTGTATTCTGACCTTGTAATTGTCGAAAGCCACGCCGGAATACACATAGAACCATGTTCTCTCAAGAAAATAGCTCCTGTTGCAGGTTTTGGTCTGTGACGTGCTTTCGTTTTTAAGCGGTGTGGCGTGCAGTTTGTCACCCCAAAGAGCAGTATCGTTTGTGTACCCGGTGTGGAACACGGCATCCCGACCATACTGATTTTGTGTAGTAGTGCCGCTTACATATTCAACGTCGACTGTAAAATCTTTATTCAGCCCATAATAAAAATTGGGTATTGCGACAGTAAACTGCTGGTTTTCCGACGGAGAAGAACCGTTAAATAAGAAGCAATCTTCATCTGGCAAATACTGTATTGTAATACCGCCAAAGGTCTGAGCAGTCGTCCATGGAGTCGGGTCAAAAATGTTGCGTCCGAGCTTATAGACCTTGGAAGGCGCATTATCGCCCACGGCAGCAACATTTACGGTGACCGTGTCCTCGCATGGCGAAACATCGTCTATTCCCAGCATGCTGCCCGATTTTTGTGACACCAGCGCGTTTGCTCTTTCACCGAGACAGGAGCTAATGTCCCTGTTGTAGGTCACGCTGACGGTGCCGGCAGACACCGAGACGGTCATGGGCGACGCGGTGGAATTAAGCCCCGTGACCGTGCCGTCGGCAGAAGCAGAGCCTGTAGATACCGTGCCGTCCGGCGCCGTGACCGTAACGGCGGTGGGTATAGCCTGTACGGTACTGACGGTTAAGGTGCAGGTCTCGGTGCCTCCAGCCGACATACCGTTCAAAGCTATTCCTGTAAGTTTTGAACCTGCAACAACAGTCGCAGTCTTATTGACAGCGGTGGTGTGCGTGCCGTCTTGCTCATACGACCAACTGCCAGAAACCGTCAACGTCGTGCCGCTTATCGAATAGTCGATGTCGTGAGTTATATATACTTCAAAATTTGCATTGGTCGAAACAGATGCCGCAGTCAGAGGTACACCGTCAACAATAGGCACAAATACCGAACTTGAACTGTTGCGTGAATCGCCTACCCCAGCGTGAAGATGGAAGCTGTCTGAAGATGCGGGCAAAGAGAACTCACCGTCAGAACTGAAGGTCTCGTTGATGACTGTCTTGTTTTCTGTTCCCGATGTCGGCACCGAACACTTTATCTTCAGACTGTGCTTCAGAGGTGATACATCGCGTATCAAAAGACTGGTGCCGTTGACTGTCTCCTTTACGGCATTTGACACGGAAACAAGATCCAAAGCACTGCCGAGATTTTCTGCGCTGCCGTCCGTGTAGGAAATAATAAGCTCACCGGATGCATTGATCGCTGACCCTGTGATACCTCTGCCGTCAGCACCGTTCAGACCATCATTGCCGTCCGCTCCGTCGCGACCGGTATCACCCTTGTCACCTTTGTCACCTTTATCGCCTTTATCGCCTTTGTTGCCCTTTGCACCGTTTTCTATATCAGCTGTGGTGGTGCCGTTTTTGTCCTTTACCGTGACTCTGGCGCCGCTTTCAGTATTTGTAACGGTGACCTCCGGCATAGTCTCAAGCAGCTCTTTGTAGCTTTCAAGACTTGCCACAGCCGATTTTTCTGCTGCCTCGGCAGACCTTCGCGCCGACTCCGCAAGCGAAGTTATGCTGTCCCTGTCCTCGCCCTCCAAAGGCTCACCTTTGGGACGGTTTTTGAGCCTTATGACGGCAGGAAACGAATACATCTCAGCCTCGGTTCTGCTGCCGTCAAGCTCGGTTATAATGAGATATACCTGAACATTACCGCCATATCTCGTCAAACGCTCGGAAAGCGGATAAGCACATGCGTCACCCCCGAGTGTCAGAGGCTCGGTCGAAAACACCCCACCCATGTTGTCGTATGCGTCAAATCTGTACATTACTTCATTGTCGCCTGCCTGCGCCTTTATTTTTGCAAGCAAATCCGACTCAAGACTGAATCGCAGCTGAGTGACATTGTGCTCGCCCTGTATGCCGCCGAATTGCTGGGATGCCGGCTCTATGCCTTTTTCCGACACATAATAGTCAATTACCCTTATAGCCATTTAAAACCTCCTTCATGCAACCGGAGCGCCTGTCTTTTACAACAAGCGCTCCTTATAACACCCTATTTTTTCTTTACCCAGTTTATATAGTATTCTACCGCCGATCCACCGTTCCTTTCATATGCTGCCACCTTTTTGAAACTGCTCAGGAAGTATTCGCTTGCCACTGCCTGCTTTGTGCTTTCGCTGTATTCGCCGAACACTTCCTTGGTGATTACACCGTCATGCATGGCATTGAGCTCATCGTAACTGTAGCTGAGCGATGCCTTCGCCTTTGCGTCCGCGAATTTGTAAAGCTTTTGGATGACCTCAACCCTGTCCTCATCCGACAGTTCCTTGTATTCCGGAGCTTCTATAAACTCTTTTATATATTCGGCAGCTGATTTGCCTCTTTCGGTCGCATATTTTTTGTATTCTTCGGAATTGAGGTATTTGATCTGTTTTTTAAAGCTTAATTTTTTGGACGCGTTACTGGGAAATACCGCCTGCGACCCGGTTGAGTCAGAAAGCCGCATCAACTCATTGTCGATTTCCGTGCTATCGGACTTAGAAAAATATCCGGGCGATATAAGGTTTTCAATAGATCTCTCGATTAATCCCGTGTGTTCGGTCTCACCTCGTGAGTTTATATATTCCGGTCGGGTCTTTGATAAAAACGGGATCTTCGATTTTACCGTATTGACCGCCGATTGAATAAATACCGGCATGTCTGAGCTTCTGTCAATATAATTGCTTCTTCTCGTTCCGTCAGCGATATTGGCAAGCTTACCACCGATAGTCGGCAGGCCCTGTGTGAAATATGAACTTAAAGCACTGCCCATTATTGCCTGAAGCGCTTGTGTCTCGTTGGCATATCTTGCGCTGCTTATAGTGTCTCTGATACCGCTCAGCATCGAAAGCTCGACTATAGGGCCTAAGCCTGCATTTAAGGCGCCAAGGAGAGTATCAAGTGCCGTGTTGTTGTCCTCTTTTTCCCAGGCAGCCTGAAACTCGGAACCCATGAAGAAAGGAATACAAACGGGCGCGGACCAATCTATAGTGTACGATATACCCCCTATCTCTACCGAATACTGCTGCATACCGAGTAATCTTTTGAACAGGTTTTTCTTGTCATCGTCAAATCCGGGACGTATAACTCCGAGATGCGTCAGAAGCACACCGGTAAGGAATATTCCCGTGCCTGTAAGTCCCGCTGCCAAACCGTCTATTAATTTGGCGACATTTTTCTCGCCCCGGCAAATGTCTCTTACGAAGTCAATAAGCGTTGTTACAAATCCTATCGGGCTGTATTCAATACCGCGCTTCATGATGTTAATAGGCGTCTTTTTAAACGGCAGCACACCTTCGATCATAAAATCCAACAATATACTCTGATTTGAGCGGTTTTTCAAATAATTTGCGACTTTGCATGCGTCACGGTAGGTCGCTTTCTGCGCTTCCTCTATGGCGTATTTTCTTGCCTTTACCAAAAGCTCCTGACCCACATTGCCGAGGTCGGCTTTTCGCGCCTGCAGAAATCCGCCGAGTGCTCGCTTGTAGTGATATTTGAGAAATATAAGATCCTCCGCCTCAAGCATATCGCCGTTTTTTTGCCGCAGCCATTCAAGCGGCTTTGCTTTCTTAAAGATCGTGCGGTAATTGTCAATATCTCTCTTTGGATCCCATTTGCCGTTGCCGGATATGATGTCCTTTACTTCCTTGAAATCATTTTCTGCAAACCTTTTGTATTCTTCCTTTACAATGATCGATTTCGTTCTCTGATCTTTCTTATCTTTCCTAAGGAAGGCGCGCTCTCCGACTGCCGCTAAAACGTCCTTGATCTTTACGGCAGGAACAAACACAGCATTGCCTACAAGGTTTCTCACATGTGTTGTCGGATTTGCAAGCATGGCAAGATATCTCCACGCGTTCCATTTGTCAAGGAAGGTCGACGGTACCTGGTCGCCAATATTCTGCATTATGGCTGCATAAGATATTGCAAAATCATCCGCGGTCTTGGAATTTGCCAGCTGAAGGGCAAGGTCTTCATCGATTTCGACCTGCGGAATATTCCTGCGGTTGCCGTACTTTTTCATAAGATCCCGGTTCAATCTGTCCACACTTTTTTGGACGTAATAGAGCTGCCCCATTCCGTCCATGCGTTTGATCAGTGACGATGCCTGCACAGCCTGTCCGGCACGCGTAACGGATTCGCTTATTTCAGCCATAAGCTCGATTGCCCTTGCTGCATCCTTGCGGTCAATAGCAAGTTTGGCTAATGCCTCTCCAATCGCTATGTCCTTAGCGCTGGGTATACCGTCACCGCGAATTGCCGCTTCCCATTTACCTTCAGCCCTGTGATGCAATATTTCATTTTCGGCAAAGCTGATGTTTTCTATATTTGACGTTGGTATGTACGAAAACTCACCGGACAGTATTTTCGCTTTTGTTTCGGTCACCATTTCATCTGTAAGATGCCCGCCTTCTAAAACTGTCCTGACGTACTGTCTTACCTTGCGGCGGCTGTTATCCGTTTTCCGGGGTACCGGATCTTCATAGTTTGAGCCGTTTTCACCTACATTTTCTCCTTTACGAATGGTCCCGTATTCCTCGCCGGCGCTTTTGAACAGTTCATCGACCTTTTCTTTGTAAGCATCCCTGTCGATCTCGCCACTTTCATATTTCTGCAGCAGCTCGTCCATCACCTCGCTGTAGTCGGTTTTTTGCTCCTCGCTTACAGAAAACTTCCGGTTTTCGGTATCATTTTTCGCCTTTTCGGATATACTGCTATTGACAGACTGTTCATTTTGTGATACAGTAGTGTCAAGAGAACCGATGTTATCAGGGATGACCGGCAATTGGAGCCTAGTAATCCTTGACCAATCATCGGTTCTTTTTTTATCCGAATCAATATAGATTATTTCGCTGCTGTTAATAAAATTCTGAGCATTATCTTTTCCGTATGCACTTGCAATCTTGATTTCGTCAAGTTCAACATTTCCTTTAGTCGGGTGCAATTCTAAAACGGCTAAAATCGGCTTTCCGTTATTGGAGTATACTTCGCCGAACATTGTCATTCTTCCGGGCGTGGTTTTAGAGCGCATAACAATTATGGGGTCTTCAAGAATGCCAGGGACCTGTTTGATAACACTGTCGGTTATCTCAGGATGTTTAGACTTGATTTTAATAATTTTGCTCGAATCCCACACAATATCCTGCTCATTAATGCCAAGCTTTTGCAATACTTTTGACGTTCTTCCGATTTTAAAATGATATAAAGGGTCTTTCTTGTCCCAGCCGTCGTATTCGTCTGCAAAATTGCGGTTTATGCTAAACAGCTTGTTCGAATTTCCAACGCTTTTTCCGCTTTTCCCGTCCGACCGGACCTCTGCGACCTCGGCTGCACGAAGGGCAGCGTTTTTGTACCTCGTTTCAAGCATTAAGATGCCGAAGGTTATGTCCCTGTTGCCCTTTAGCTTTTCGCGCAGGAACTTTAAAAGATCCCTTATCGCCTCAATGAACCTCGGACGCTGCTTTATACTCAGACTGTTTATGATATTCTCCGCGGCACTGCCGTTGCGGGCAAAAAGAACATCTCCGGCAAAATCGGCGTAGATCTCACGCTGTGCCCCGGCGACGCCGATATCAATATCTCTGCGGCTGTAAAGCTCGCGGATGTCGCTGTTCAGCTTAGCCATCATCTGATCAACGCTTCTATTGCCGTCCTCATTTTTGTCGGACGCTCTTTTTGTTTTATCCTCAAGCCAGGCTCTGAACTCTTTTGACCTTTTTGCAGCATCACAGAACGCATCGTAAGGACCGGACGCATTTTCGGTGAAATGGGTCAGCTCATGCTTGAATATCGTCATAAGCGCGTCGCCCTCAAAACTGCGGCTGGAATTTATGTAGATCGTGTTGGTGCTTTTGTCGTAATAACCGTTCGGACGGAACAGTTTCCTCTTTCCGTCGGCTTTTTTAATGCTTGTGTCAAGGTTTTTAAAGACCACCCCGACCCCCAGCGCCTTGCCGACACTTTCGACAGCCTTCTGCTCATCTGTCAAAACCTTTGTGCCGAAAAATTCACTGTTTGAACGCTTGTGAGAGTCAGCCTCACCGTCCGCACCGGATAACCTTTCGAATACCGACTCATAAGCGTCATTTTCGGGCGCAAAAAAAACAGACTCTGAAAAGTCTGCCCCGATGTTTTTGTTGAATTGTCTGCTTGCCTCGACTACCGACTGCCAATCGGAAAATATACCGCTGAAACGCTCGTTGGCATACTGAATATCTGCTGTGACATATTGATTGACATATGCCGAGATCTCACGGACAAACAGTTTGGCAAAATCCGTAGAATAAACATCATATTTACCGTTATAGTGCTCATCGTTCATGTACCCGGCAATTTCATCGTACGGCTTGCTGCCCCATAAAACGTTACCGCTTATTACAGCCTCATATTCCGCATAATATTCGCTGCCCCTCACTTCGTATGAATGAACGGCTTCATGCGCCGCTATCTCTAAGGCTGGCAAAGTAGCATTGCTCGAAACATAAACGGTGCCGTCCGGCATTGTAAGCGCCTCGGAATATGCCCTGCCTGACCCGGTGGTAATATCCCCGTCGCAAAGAACAGCGTCTATCCCGGCATCGTTCAGTATGTCTACGGCAGAGCTGCCGATCGATCCGTCTGTCCTGCCGGGCTTGTAATAGATGTCACGGCTGCCCTGCTTTACATGAATCCGTTCTTGCGGTCTTCCTCCATCCTGGTCTTCCTGCGCTCCTCGTAGGTCGTATTTTTCATGATCTCTGCGAGTTTTTTGGCTTTTTCTTTCTCCTCTTCGGTCAATTCCCGAGTCCTCTTCGGCATTCTCTCCCAATCTTCTTTGGTCATTATCGGCATAACTCTCACCTCTTTCACCATTATACCCACTTTCGGCACCGCTGTCAATACCGGTGTTTCCGCTCTGACCGCTTTCTGTGCCGTCGTCGTCTGTCCGGAACTTTTTCTGATCCTCATTCATGACCTGCAGCGCTGCGGCAACTATGGTGCTGTTTATAAATTCCGAGTCCACACCTGCCTTTTGCCTGTTTACTATCCGCTCAAGGTCCCCGGTGTTTTCGGCGACGCGCATTTCCTTTAAAAAGCCGTCCCTTATTTCTGAATATATCCTGCCCAGCTGCCTGTCGGATATTTTGTCATACTCGATCTCACCCGATCCGCTTTTGAATGCTTTCATTGCCGTACTGTTGTCTATGGCAATTCCGTACTGTATGACATCCCCGGCAACGCCTATGTCCTTTATACCGCTTCCAATGGCTTTGTAGCTTCGCTCGGTATTGTGTGCAATGGCGAGATTCACACCACCGTAAATAGCGCTTGATCCTGCACCTGCAATACCGCCGGCAATACCTGAACAAATAACTTCAAAAACGTCCTCGGCAAACGCCTTTTTTGCGGCGTCTGCGGTATCTAAGCCTTCACTGTTCACAAGCTCGTCGACCCTCAGCGCATATGCCGACCTTTCGCCCATGAGCACCTTGTCAATAATCTGGTCTGCAATCTCGGTCGCCATTTCCTCCGAACTTTCGACCGCAAACTGTGTCAGCATGCTTTTAAGATAATCCTTTACACCGCCTTTTGCCGCCTCGCCGCCGGAAAGCAGCTTTTCTATAGAAAACTTTTCAAAGAAGGCTTCGGCAACACCCATTGCCGCACCGCCTAAAAGCACCTCCTCCGCCGTGCCGCCGCGGCTGTAAATGTCCTCGGCAGCGTTTGCTCCGGCTTCGATGCCCATGACGACGGTATAAGCCCCACCGCATAAGGCTGCTCCTGCCATGCTTTTCGTCGCAGACATTAAAATTTTATAAGCCTCAGCTGCGACGTTTTTACCAAACACTTCAAAAGGCAGAGCCTCCGCAATATCTTGTGCGGTTTCATTGCCTATAGCATTGCTTACCATTCTGAACTGATTTCCGCTTGAATACGGATTGACATCGCCCGTTCTTATATAATCGGTAACATCGTCCACCGCACCGGCAATACTGCCTATTGCTGCCATCGGCATGCTTGCAGCGTTAAGTAAAAGATATGTCCAAGATCCATGTTCGTCAAACACCTGCCCTATTGCGTCGGCACAATGCTGCAAATACCGCTGCCCGAGAGTCGGCCGAAGCAGCTCAAGATACTCCATAGCCTCTTCCTTGCCCTGGCGGTGAAGGGTGTAATAATAGACGGTCTTTTCTTCGTCGTTTATCTGATCCCAGTGCTTGTCGGTCGCCTCGTCGTATGTGTTGCCTAAGTATTTCGCTATCGAGCTTGAAGGATTGTACTGCCCCATAAGGTCCTTGTTCTCAAGGAAAAATCCCAAAGGATCTTCGACCTTCGGGATATTGTTGTTGTAAAATTCTGTCTTTTCCTCGTAGTTGTCCTTTGGTATGGCATCATACTGCTCAAAAGCTTTTTTCAACTCGTCGCCGGTCGGATTATGAACATAGTTCGGTAAATTCTGCATGAACACACCCATATTGTGTTCACCTAAAGCACTCGGCATTTCGGTAAATTCTGTGATCTTGCTTGCCTTTTCAAGCTGGCTTTTGCGTGTCAAAAGCAGCGGTATTTCCGGATCGTCCTCTATCGGTTTACCGATATCGCGAGGATCTCCTGAAAGTCCTCCCCTACTCCGCTTTTTTCGCTCCAGCTCGGCACGTCTTTGCTCCAGCTCGGCATCAATGTCGCTTATGGCTTTTTCATAATCCTCACGCCTTTTGTACCGGGCGGAATATTTGAGATTTTCAAGCGCCTTGCGGTCATCCTCGTTTGTAGCGCTTTCTGCGGCGGATTTTACCGCATCATACCCGGCATCAACGTATTTTGAAAACGCATAGGCGTTGTAGTTTTCGCGCTCCATACGGTGTGCAGCGGTATGCAGCCTTTCTAAATTCTTTGTGTCGGCATCGAGAGCGCGCCTGAAGGTATCGAGCTGACTGTTGAGCTGCTCATAGGTCTCCTGAGGCAGACTGTCCTTGTGGGAATTTAAATAGCTCTGTATTCTTTTGTTTCGGTTAAGCAGATCGTACCTGTCACTTTTATCACTGTCGTAACGGGAATTTACTGCGTCATATGAAACGTTTTTTGCAGACTCCATAAGCTTGTTCACATAGCCCACAGAGTCGTTGAGATACGAGTTTATGTAATTCTCATCCACCCCAAAATCGTATTTCCCGGACTTTACATCCTTTTTTATCTGCTCAAATCTGTTAAGCCTGGACTGCGGCGTGTATCCGCCGCTCTCGACCATCTTTTTGATCTCATCAAAACTCGTTGCCATAAGCTTCCCTCCGGTGTTATTTTACAGATACAGTATTGTAGTAAGCCAGCAGTTCGGCGGCTTCGGCATCGTTCAGTTTGCCGGAATCGTACCATTGCCTGATCTTGTCCTCGATGTATCCCGGATAATCCAGATTTTTAAATCTGTGCCTTCTTTCATAATCACTGCTTGTCATGACCGACGCCCTGAAATCCGATATGCGCTTGTCACTTGCAGTCATGTCGGCGTCACTCAGTTTCCTGCCGTCCGATGAATACCCGAGAGTGCGGAACAATCCATAGTCACTGCCATCGGCACCGTATGTGTAAATGTAGTTTTTAATAAGCGCCTGTTTCATTTTATCGTCGGTCATCGTATCACCAAGGGCGTTAATAAGACTTTCCCTTGCCTTCGTTCTGGCAGCAGAAGCCTCTGTTTTTGCTTTTGCAGCTGCGGTGGCAGCTTCCGTTTCAGCGGCATATTTCTTGGCAGCACTGTCAACCTCATTGTTATAAATGCTTGCGGCATTGCTGACCGCCTGCTGCTCATAGGACGACCGTATACTTTGCTCTTTGCCGGCACGCTCTGCCTCAAGCGAGGAAAGGGAGGACTGCATGACCCTCGCCAGATCGTCAACCGCCTTCTGACGGTTCTGCCGCAGCTTGCTGTCAGCGTTCGCCCAGCTTAATTGGTTGGCGGTCAGCTGTGTCCTGTTAAGACCCGAATCGCTCAGCCCGCTGTTTGCCATGCTTTCGGCGATCTTACGCTCGTTTATGATACGCTTCACGTTGTTTTCCTCAAAAGCATCATTGTATGACCTTTCGGTATCGCTTATCTGCGATTCATAGTCGGATCTTATTTTATCAGCACTGGTGCCGTAGGTGCTGTTTAAGGACGATATGTCCCCGTCAAGCCCTTTTTGCAGCAATCGCCTTTGTTCTTCTGTCAGCTGTGTCAGTCTTGATGTGCTCATTTGACCCCTCCCAAAACTTTAAAATCGACCGCAAACGAGCTTAATACCAACTCGCCGTCGCATGATATTTTTACACCGAAGCGCTGAAAATTCCTGCTGTATGGAAATATCCGCACTGTGTGAAGATATTCCGGTGAATCAATATCCGCTTTTTCACCGGAAACAACTACAGCATGCTCATCTTTCCCTCCAAACTCGGTATTAAAACATACGCTTATAGGCACCTCGCCGTTGTATCCGAACGATATGTTGACAAAAGGCACATCCTTATACCTCGCTGCAAAGCCGAAATCAAAAAGTTTCGACTGCATAAAAGATGAAACGGGAATTTCCTTTACAGTGTAATTCCATATTTCATTTTTAGCATCCGCTAAATATGGAGTGCTTATTTTATCCCTGCCTTTGTCCGTGTCCCTGTCGTAAAATAGCCGCGATTCGACCGCCACTGTATATGACCCGTTGCTGTTTGTATATGCAAAGCCCTCCAAAAGCGCAAGCGTATCGCTACCGCTCGATAACACCTCTGAAGGCGCAAACGGCAGCTCCCAGTAGTACCACGGTATGCGCAGCGCGGCATCCTCGGTCTTGGAATAGGAATAAATGTAATTGTAGCCGTAAGTGTTGTAGTCCATGACATATATGCGGTCCTTTACGATCAGCATGTAATGCCCCTGCCAGTCGGCGGACTTTGCAAACCGCAGCTCCGATTCGCCGCAAAGCCGGCGCTCTGCCATCTGCGACACCTCAAATACCGAACGCTCATTGTACTGATCCTGCGATACAAGGGTGTACACCTTGCCGTTCTTTGCTGCCCACACAAGCCTGTTGCGGCAAAGCTGGACCGTGTCCGGACAGTCGCAGCCTATATATCCGTGCAGCTGGATCATGGGAAAGTACGCAGTAAGGGTCGCAGCGTCCACAGCGGCACCGGATATAAAATCAGAAGCGGACGGCATGTCAGACGCCTTATACCTGGTGCAGAACATTTCCCGCTCTTTGAAGATCACAAGCATGTCAGACTGCTTGCCGAAGGCGGTCACAGCCTGCGAACGGTCGCCGACATACGCATAGTTGTTTTCCGGAAAATATAACGGATCGTTAAGATCAGACCATATTACAAGCGATTGCTGATCCTCATTTAAATTTCCGCCCAAAAACAACCGTGTACCGCCGTAAAGCCCCGATGCTGCACCGCCGAAAAATACGGAGCGTGTCATCAAAAATACCTTTTTCCTCAGTGATGTATCATATCCACACGGTGCTGTCACGACCATTTTGAGAAGCGCGGCATTGTCCGACACGGTGCCGGCAGCCGTCAACAGCACGATAGAGTCCCCTCCGACCGAAAGCTTAACACCGTCTGCAGCATTTACCTCTGTTTCCGAAAGACTTGACTCATCTGCGGTACCGCCTACATTTCTCGGCGTTATTTTGTGCGTTACGACCGACCCGTTGGAAAGTGTTATCTCGGCAGTTATACTTCTGCCGTCGGCTTCGGGAAGTATCTTTAAGCCGCCGTCCTCATAGGTTATCCCTTTAAACAGCTTGTACGAATGAAACGGCGTTTCACTGCTCACGTCGGCGGTCATGGTGTACTCAAGCTTATAGTACGGTGAGATCATATTATATCCGTAAATAAGCGTTCCTCCCGGAGCATATGGCGATATTTTTGTTGATCTGCAGTTTGTGGCAACAAGCGGCACCGTTATATCGCTTTCAGAGCAAAGCCGGGCATATTTTTCTTTAATATCTATCTCGTAGATATCGTAAATATCCTGCGCCTCGCATGATACAAATAAATACCCTTTGCTTCCTGTACTGAAGCCGAAAAAGCTTATCTTATCGGACGGCAGATCATAATATATCCTGCTGTTTATATTGCCGTTTTTGTGCTGATAACTGCCCGATATCTCCACCGTTTTGTCATCCTCGGCACTGCCCATTATAAGGATGATCCATGTTTTATCTGAGCCTTCCTCAAGCTTTATGGCGGTAAGGCCAAAAATAATACTGTCGTCAAGCCTTCCGGTACCTGAGCACTTGACATTTTCCAGCCGCTTTATTTCCCTTATTTCGGTGCGATTTTCGGTATAGGTCCTGAAATAGGCATAGTCACAAGACCTGTTTGAATCTATGACCGGCCTTGTCCTTAACGCACCGTTTTTAAACCACATATTTTTACAGTCAGTCAGCTGATCGTCGGATACTGACGAGTAGCCGTCGCGAAGGTTCATTCCTCCCGACAGCTTCGGTATCTCAAGCATCCGCTCGGCTGCCTTGTTCATTCTCGGAAACATTACAGGTCCTCCATTTACGGTGCCGGTATTACATCCTGCACCTGTTCCGTATAGGTCACAGTCTTGCGCTTTGTGTTGTAAAGCGCAGCAAAATACTGTTGTTTATCACTGTCTCCTATGTTGGCGGCGATAAATGCAGCCACACCGTAAGGGAAAACGTCGTAAAGCACCCTTTTCGGCAGCTGCAGTTCGGTCGATATATCGCTTATGTCGGTGTAGTTTTCAAGGCCCAGGCAATGAGTAATGTCACAGAGCACAAAATTCACAGCACTTTTTGACGCGGAAGAAAACCGCGCATCGCCTACACTGCCGTCACCCGAATCATATCCGAGCAGTATTAAAGCCTTGTCTATCATTTCCTTTGCCGTCATATGTTAACATCCTCTCCTGAGCCTTTTATCTCCTTCAGCATAGCCTGCTGCCTGTCTGCCGGCAATTTTGAAAACTCGGCATACTCACGCGGATATCTCTTTGCAAAATCGCCCATCATTTCATCATTTTCGGCAGCGGATTCGGCAGCTGCCTTTGCGTCGTCGATCAGCCCCGTTGCGTCGGGTATAAGTCCCTTCGGCAGCCTTTCAAGATATTGCTCAAAGGTTATAAGCCCCTTGCCCAGCAGCCCGTCAAGCGTAGATATGACGACCGCCTCGCTCCAAAGGGTGGAGGCACCCACATCCACCTTGGCGTTTATCACAAGATTTTTGTACCGGTCGGCATGAAAAGGGATATATCTCGTACCGTTGCGGTCGGTAACTTTAAGCGAACGGTCACCGTAAAGACAGAGCCAGAAGTCTGCCCTGATCCTTGCGGCACAT
>ERZ1034897.171-NODE-171-length-37160-cov-5.558523_pt1 | contig 37160 bp, 30 predicted proteins | sample MGYA00520629_ERZ1034897 | MGnify/ENA primary metagenome ERZ1034897 (study PRJEB33766, sample SAMN09781789) | gut metagenome | biome: gut microbiome | host: Homo sapiens | place: Madagascar | study: EMG produced TPA metagenomics assembly of the PRJNA485056 data set...
TCTCCTCCATTTATCAGCACAATACCTGACAGATAACTCAGAATTATCTATCACTTATTTAGCATACATTTCAGGAAAAGAAAAATTCTGCCTTGGATGTTTTGTAGCAAGGATGTCTTTTTGCTTAGAAAGTGTAACGTGTGTATAAATTTCAGTCACTGTAATAGAACTGTGTCCAAGCATTTCCTGAATATATCGGATATCAACATCAGCTTCTAACAGGCTTGTAGCAAAGGTGTGTCGGAACATATGTGGTGTTATATGTAATTCAATTGCTGCGAGTGAGCAGTATTTATTAATCATTCGCCTAACCGCTTGATCGGAGAGTGGTGTTGCATTTTGGTTTGTAAAAAAATAACCGCAATTTTGTATTTCTGAAACATAGTTATTTTCATAGCTTTTAAGTAGGTTAATAACATCTTCATTTCCAATCTGAATTATGCGTTCTTTGGCACCTTTGCCATATATTCGAATTACTGCATCATGCATATCAACATCAGAATTTTTTAAATTACATAGCTCAGAAATTCTCATACCGGTAGAGAATAATGTTTCTAAAACAGCAATATCTAGGAGTGTACGTTTTTTTCGGTAATCAGTATGGGAAAGGGAGTATTCTTTATACACTGTTGATAATAGATTTTCAACCGTATGTAAAGGAATTGTCTTAGGGAGAAGCAATGGTTCTCTAAATTTAGTTTTAATTCTATTGAAAGGGTTTATCTCTATAATACTTTTGTATTCTAAATAGTGAAAAAAGGCTTTTAACGAGGCTAATTTCCTTTTTACTGTTTTGGGTTTGAAATTTTGATGTAAATATCCGATGAAGTTTTCAATATCGGCTGCAGATAAAGTGTGTATATCTGTATTGTTGCAAAAGGATGTAAACTGTTTTAAATCAATTCGATATGCTTTAATTGTCTTATAGTCTAGTCTTTTCTGTGATTTACAATATTCAAGGTATTTTTCAGTAATGGTAATAAGTGTATTCATGTATAAGTATCTCCTTTTTGTTGTATGTTCTAAATGCAGTTGGATGTTCAATTATAAATGAATGATATTATATTTTTCCACGACAAATAAGCAGATTTTCATCTGCTTCAAAAAATGTTATATTAGAAAAAATTCGTAGAGTATACAACTCTACGAAAAAATGAAATTAAGTTGAATTTATGGGGTTTTTAAAAGATATGACCAATTATTTGACGGTAAATACAGCGTTTAGCTTATCCATGTTTTGATGTTTCTGCTCCATAGAAGGATGCACATACCGGTTTAGAGTTGTGTTAATATTGGAATGTCCTAAAATCTCACTTAACGTCTTCATATCGAATCCAAGTTCTACGCAACGGGTTGCAAAAGTATGTCGCAGACAGTGAAAATGAAGTGGTTCGATCTGACATTTTTTCAGAGTTTTTTTGAAATAATATTCGATCGACCGCGGTTCGCGAAAATTCATCTTCTTTCCGGTGAGGATATATGCTTCGAGATCTATCTTGTGAGATTGGACGTATTGCTGCAAGATCTCAAACAGGAAATCGGGAATCGGAATGTTACGGATGGAGCTTTCTGTTTTAGGTGGAGTGATAATAATCTTTGTATTATGTTCCGAATCAACTGTGTGATCCTTAACTCTGTGTAAAGTCTTAGATATCTCCAGATATTGTTCCTGAAAATGAATATCCTTCCACTGCATTGCGCAAAGTTCTCCCAATCGTACTCCTGTATATAGTGCAATCAGTGTCCCGATGTTTTTATGTGTCAGATTCTCCAATAAGTAGTCCTGCAAGGTCTGCTGTTCCTTTAAAGAGAGAATCCGAAGCGGTTTTCTGACAGGCTTAATAGGACAAAGTTCTGGGTTACAAAGAGACAGTTCCCCTTCCTTTTCAGCAGTCTTTAAAATTAATTTGATAACAGAACGGATATCGGTAACTGTTTTCGGAGCCAATCCGGAACCATCACTTTTCCCTGAAACCAACAACCTGTTCAGAAATACTTCACAATCTTTATTACTAAACGTATAGACAAGGCGATCACCAATCATAGGACTGATATAGTGACTGAAAAGATAATGGTATCTTACATAAGTAGATTCTTTGCTGGAAGGCTTCAGCCGCTCCAGCCAGAGCAGTCCATAAAAGGAAATGTTCTTCTTCATACGGACACTTTGAAAAAGACGTGGATCCATTTTTCTCTTTGCATCATTTTGCTTTTTCTTAACAGTTAAATAATCTGCTGCATAGATAGAACGGTATCTGGGACTTCCATCTTCTTTGAATGCATAAATGTATCTGGCTTCCCAGCGTCCGTCCTTCCTTTTGTAAATATTTTCTCCTTTTCGTGGCATGTGTTTCTCCTCCATTTTGACCATTTTTTTGACGGTAAATAAGTCAATAATCACAAAAAAATAAGCAGTGTTGTGTAATGAAAATGATTTTTGCGTATTTTTGATAAAAATACACAAATTTCGACATTTCTTCCTTGACTTGAACGTATAATGAGAGTAAGATATCAATGATTAAAGTCTTTTTAAACCGTAAATTAACTATAAAGGAATTCGTAGAGTTGTATACTCTACGAAATTCAAAAACAGAATAAGGATAGGAATGAGTATGGGAAGAAGACCCAGAGATCTAAGCGGACAGAAGTTTGGACTACTTACTGCCATGTATCCGACAGAACGCAGAGACCATAGAGGTTCTGTGTACTGGCATTGTGTCTGTGAATGCGGCAATGAGATTGATGTATCTGCAGGTGCATTGATGGATGGCAATAACAGAAGCTGTGGATGTCTGAAAGATAAGAACCAGAAGCAGATCGCACAGAGAAGACATCTTGTCGACGGAACCTGTGTGGAAGTTCTGGAGAAGAGAAAGAAACGAAGAGACAACGAAAGTGGTTTCCGAGGTGTCTTTTATCTGAAGAACAGCAACCGTTACCGTGTGGATATCGGATTCAAAGGGAAGCGGTATTATGTCGGACTCTTTGAAGATTATGACGAAGCAGTTCAGGCGCGTCTGGAAGCAGAAAATCTGATCCATAACAGTTTCATTAATATATGGAAAGAGTGGAATCAGAAAGATCAGGAAGATCCCCAGTGGGGAAAGGAACATCCGCTTGTATTCAATGTTCGGAAAGTGAACGGAGAATTACAGGTAGAAGCAGGATGTCAGGAAATTAAGACTAGCTAAGATGGACAGAAATGATTCCCTGCAGTTTATCGGAATCAGATGAGCGGCAGGCAGGATTATACAGGAAGAAATCGTCGCATCGCCGCGTTTCCAGTGTATATGGTCATAGGGAAAGAAGAGAGTCACAGAGAAAGAAATGATATGTTTAATGAATTCCCTGTGATATGGCGAAGCACACTTAAAATCGGGGAAAGTTGAGTGAATAAAGTTATGTGGTATGCAGTATGGGTACGAAGTGGACAGGAAGACAGAGTTCTGGAGTTATGTAAGACATTCCGTCATTATCATCCGGACGCATACGAGGAATGCTTTATTCCGACGTATGAAAAATATAGAAAAGTAAAAGGCCAGCCGACAAAACAGCTGGCTCATTTACTGCCCGGATACCTCTTCTTTGTCAGTGACCATCCGCAGGAACTCCAGAAACTTCTGAAAAGAATTCCGGAGTTCGCAAAAACACTAGGTGATGATGACGGAGCAATTCCGTTGTATCAGGAGGAAGTAGAATTCCTTCAGAGATATACAGGTGAAGAGCGGATTCTGAAGATGTCAGAAGGATATCTGGTTGGATCCGAGCTGGTTGTTACAGACGGACCTCTGAAAGATTATCAGGGGAAAGTCATGAAGATTGACCGGCATAAACGGACAGCTGTGTTGGAACTGGAGTTTTTGGGAAGGAAGACGAAGGTTACGGTGGGGCTGGAAGTTGTGAGGAAGGTATAAAAGAAGTTTGATTGAAAATGTTTATGGAGACAAGATAGAAATGAGAAGTACCTATCAGAGAAAAGTGGACAAGAAGCAGATACCTACCTGTAATATTATGGGCGTTAATATAGCGGCTATCAATATGGAATGGTTGTTGGAGTATCTGGATAAAAATCTGGATGATATAAAAGGAGATTACATCTGCGTGTCGAATGTACACACGACAGTAACAAGTTATGAACATCCATCCTATTGTTCCATTCAAAACGGAGGACTTATGGCAATTCCAGATGGGGGACCACTTTCTTCTGTAGGTCGGAAACGTGGATGTCAAAACATGGAACGAACGACGGGGCCAAGTCTGATGGGAGAGATATTCAAAATCTCAGCGGAGAAAGGATACCGTCATTATTTTTACGGAAGTACAGAGGAAACACTGGAACTTCTTTATAAAAAGTTGAATGAAAATTATCCGGGAATTCAGATTGCAGGAATGTACAGTCCTCCATTTCGTCCGATGACAGAAGAGGAAGACAAGGCAATTGTAGAGAGGATTAATGAAGTGAATCCAGACTTCGTATGGGTTGGTCTTGGTGCTCCAAAACAGGAAAAATGGATGGCAGAACATCAGGGAAAAATTGGTGGACTGATACTTGGTGTCGGAGCCGGATTTGATTACTATGCAGAGAATATTAAACGTGCACCGGAATGGATGCAGAAGAGTAATTTGGAATGGCTGTATCGGTTGATGCAGGATCCAAAAAGGTTGTTTAAGAGGTATTTGGTGACAAATACGAAGTTTATTTGGAATGCAATGATTAAAGGAAAATGAATCACTTTAGAATTAAGAAAAAATAAATTTATAGTAGGAAAACTGCTATTTTGAGAATCTACCAATACTTAGAAAGAGGACAAATTATGCAACACATTGAATTGAAAAATAAAACAGTTTTTGTAACTGGCGTGGCTGGATTCATCGGCTCTAATCTGGCTAAGAGATTATTTGCAGATATTAAAGGCGTGAAAGTCATCGGCATCGATAACATGAACGATTATTATGATGTTCGTCTGAAAGAAGCCCGGTTGGAAGAACTTTCTAAGTTCGAGAACTTCACGTTTGTAAAGGAAAATCTAGCTAATAAGGCAGCAATCACAGCGATCTTCGAAGATCATCATCCTGCTATTGTCGTTAATCTGGGGGCTCAGGCTGGTGTTCGTTATTCCATTACCAATCCAGATGCATATATTGAGGGCAACATGATTGGTTTCTATAACATTCTGGAAGCTTGCCGCCATTACCCTGTGGAACATTTGATTTATGCATCTAGCTCTTCAGTTTATGGTTCCAATAAAAAGGTTCCTTACAGCACTGATGACAAAGTTGATAATCCTGTTTCTCTATATGCTGCAACAAAGAAGAGCAATGAGTTGATGGCACATGCTTATTCTAAGCTATACAATATCCCATCGACTGGTTTACGTTTCTTTACCGTTTATGGTCCTGCGGGTCGTCCCGATATGGCTTACTTTGGTTTTACCAATAAGTTGCTGAAGGGGGAGACCATCCAGATTTTTAACTATGGCAACTGCAAGCGTGATTTTACTTATATCGACGATATTGTTGAAGGTGTTATTCGAGTTATGCAGGGCGCACCTGAAAAGAAAACTGGTGAAGATGGTCTTCCGGTACCGCCTTATGCTGTGTACAACATTGGTAACCATAATCCTGAAAATCTGTTGGACTTCGTTCAGATTTTGCAGGAGGAACTGATTCGTGCTGGTGTTTTACCTGAAGATTATGACTTTGAGGCTCACAAGGAGCTTGTTCCCATGCAGCCTGGTGATGTACCTGTTACCTATGCAGATACTGAGGCATTAGAAAGAGATTACGGTTTCAAGCCAGCTACACCTCTTCGTACTGGTCTACGTAAGTTTGCTGAATGGTACAAAGAGTTTTATATGAGTGAGACTGAGTAATCGATTTGGAGGAATTATAGATTATGAGAGAATACAAGGATTTAAAAATTGCTGTTGCTGGTACGGGCTATGTTGGATTGAGCATTGCGACTCTGTTGGCTCAGAATCACACGGTTACTGCTGTTGATATTATTCCTGAAAAGGTGAAGCTGATTAACAATAGGAAGTCCCCTATTCAGGATGACTATATTGAAATGTATTTGGCAGAAAAGAACCTGGATTTGACGGCTACCGTTGATGGCGTTTCTGCTTACAAGGATGCAGATTTTATTGTTATTGCGGCACCTACTAATTACGATTCTAAGAAGAACTTTTTTGATACTTCTGCTGTTGAGACTGTGATTAAGCTTGTTATGGAAGTCAATCCTGAAGCCATAATGGTCATTAAGTCTACCATTCCTGTTGGTTATACAGCATCTATTCGAGAGAAGACTGGTAGCAAGAATATCATCTTCAGCCCTGAGTTTCTGCGCGAGAGCAAGGCGCTGTATGACAATCTGTATCCTTCTCGTATTATCGTGGGTACTGATATGGATGATGAACGTTTGGTGGAAGCTGCACACACTTTTGCTGCTCTGCTGCAGGAAGGTGCAATCAAAGAGAATGTGGACACATTGTTCATGGGCTTCACAGAGGCAGAGGCAGTCAAGCTGTTCGCCAATACATATCTTGCGCTTCGTGTTAGCTATTTCAATGAGCTGGACACCTATGCAGAGATGAAAGGTCTGAACACCCAGCAGATTATCTATGGTGTTTGTCTTGATCCTCGTATTGGTACGCACTATAACAATCCTTCTTTTGGGTATGGCGGCTACTGTTTGCCAAAGGATACTAAACAACTGCTGGCAAACTATGCAGATGTCCCGGAGAATCTCATTGAAGCCATCGTAGAATCCAACCGTACTCGTAAAGACTTCATTGCGGATCGAGTTTTGGAAATGGCCGGTGCATATGAGGCAAACAGCCATTGGGATGCAAACAAGGAAAAGGAAGTTATTATTGGTGTCTATCGCCTGACCATGAAGTCTAACTCTGATAACTTCCGCCAGAGTTCTATTCAGGGTGTTATGAAGCGAGTGAAGGCCAAGGGCGCTACTGTCGTGATTTATGAGCCTACATTAGAGAATGGTACTACTTTCTTCGGTAGTAAAGTTGTTAATGACCTTGGACAGTTTAAAACTATGTGCGGTTCTATTATTGCAAACCGATATGATACTTGTTTGGATGATGTGAAGGAAAAGGTGTATACACGTGATATCTTCCAAAGAGATTGATATTGAAAAGTAGGAGATAGAAATGAAATTAAAAATCAGAAAATCATATACACTCCTTGCTTTCACAATATTCATCAGTGAAAATTGTTTTTATTTGTTCGAAGATGATATATATAAAGATATTGGACTTGTTATTATTTTAGCCTGGTCTTTATGGACTATGATCAAGTTAAAAAATGAAAAAAATCCTCCTTTTAGATTTGGAATATGTATTCTGTTCACATTAGTGCTTATGCTAACAAGCAGTTTGCAAAGCAGTTTGCTCTATAATCAAAGCATCTTACTAGGAATTCGTCCACAGCGTTATTGGATTACATGGGCAATGTCGTACTTTCCATTAAGAAAATTAATGTATTTAGATTACATTACATTTGATGATCTGAAAGGACTTCTTTATAAGATAGGAATTTTAGAATTAATATTGTATACGGGACAATATTTGTTGGCAGAAAAAATTGTTTTTCTTCATGTTCATTCATATAGTACATATTCCACATCGAGATTCTACTTCTCGAATGTATTACTTTGTTTAGTATTGTTCATGCGCCTGAATGATATATTTAATAAACAAAATGTAAAACGTAATATATTTTTTATTGCTTGGATTATTTTGGATATAATTCAAATTGGAAAAATGCGTATGACTTTTATAGCAGTGTCTACTGCTATATTGCTTGGTATTATTATGTGGCGTCGGGGTGGAAATTACAAAATTTTAAGTTTTTTTGTCATTGCTATAGGCATTGGTTTGGTATCTAGCTCTGAGGTAGTGCAATCTATATTACCCGCGTTAAATGGAACAGGACGATCAGATACGCTTGAAATTAGAGAAATTGGACGTAATTTTTATTTAGATGTAATTAGGAATCATCCAATTTTAGGAGGCGGATATATTAATACACAATGGGAGCCTGCATATATCGCATCTAGACAATCAGAAGGAATTACCTGGGTTGATAACGGAATTTTTGGATTTATGTATTTTTATGGTGGAATAGGCTTAGCATGGGTAATGGTGCTATTCGGTAAGACTCTTTCTTTGGGGCGTCGGGTAAAAAATAATATGAATGAGTATGCATATCTACTTACGCCAATATATTGGTTAGTTGCAATGGTTAGTGAGGCGCATTGGTATTTTATTTCCTTTATGGTGTTTGTACTTTTGATTTGCCTTATGGAAGATAGGCTAGATAAATACGATCTTGAAAGGACATATGGATGATGTCAAATATTATATTTTATGCGCCAACCGGAAAAGGACTTCCGGCTCATATGCTTGGTGGAGGTGAACGTGGGTGCAGAAGAACAAAAGAAATATTAGAGACAAATGGTTATTCTGTATACACGGTTGAAAAACCTAATAACAGCGAAGGGGTATTCAAATACGGCTTGAATGCACTCAAAGCGATTGTAGAATATGTAGCATTGTTAGTAAAAAAAGATAATGCACTAGTATATACGGTAGGATTCTATGAAAAAAATCTTCCATTAGAATACGTTGTTCTAAAGATTGCAAAAATTTTTGGAAGAACTACAGTATATGAGGCACGAAATGGACGCTTAGTAGGTGCATATAACGAGGGTGGAAAACTGTATAAAAAACTTATGGAAGCTACACTAAAGATTGCAGATACTATATTTGCGCAAGGTGCCGAATATTTGCCGTTAATCCACTCTGTAACTGGAAAAGAAGGAGTATATACTCCAAATTATGTATTAAACAAAAATACAGTGTCTGAAGTTGCACCTAGACTGACGGAACAATTGAACTTAATATATTTTGGTCGAGTATCAAAAAGCAAAAATATTGATGTCGTAATAAGAGTGCATCAGCATCTAAGGCTACACGGTTATCTGGTTCATACAAGTATAATCGGGGGAATTTCACCAGAATATCAGGATGAATTGAACAGTCTGTTGTGCGAGAAAGATAAGGAAGAAATAACATTTTTTGGCGCACAAGAATTTTCTGTTATTGCACAAGAATTGAACAAAGCACACTTTTTTGTATTTCCTTCGTCAGAAAAGATGGAAGGACACTCAAACTCCCTAACGGAAGCAATGACATATGGAGTTGTTCCAATTGTTAGCACAGCTGGATTTAATGCTAGTATTGTAGAGAATAGAGATTTAGTTGTTGAAGACTTGGATCCTGTGAAATACGCAGATATAATTTGCAGAATAGTTGATAATAAACAATGGAAAGAATACTCTTCTTTTGTATTTAAGCGTATAAAAAACAATTATACGGAAGATATAGTTCGTAATCGGATTTTAAATGCGATTGAAAGATGTATTAAGGGTTAGTGATATGAGAATTTTACATATACTGTCATCTGGAGATATAGGTGGCATTGAAGTACTTTGTAAAGATATTGGACAGATTTCAAGACATGAAAATTATTTTCTATTTGTGTGGCGTGGTGGAGTAATTGAAGACGAAATGAGACGCAGTGGTTTGAATACTGCGATATGTGGAGTAAAGGGAAAGGTATCGCTTAAGGCGGTAAATACAATACTGAAGATGTGCGAGGAAAAACAAATTCAGTGCATTGTCGTCCATCATCCGTCACCACTTTTATGGTTGTATGTACCGCTAATCAGATTTAGACGGAAAGATATACGTATATTCATGTATGCGCATAACAATGCCGCTAATATGTTAGAAAAATGTAATAGCAAAAAATACTGCATTTACAAAAAAATGTTAGCCTGGGCATATAAATCCTCAGATGGAATAATCGCCATTTCAGAAAGTGTAAAGCGGAGTATTATGGATGAATACCCTTATATTAGAAGCGAATTCATTCATGTAGTATACAACGGCATTAAAATAAATAACTTTAAGGTAAGTCATAGAAATGAAAATGATTTAATAAGGATTTTATATGTCGGGCGCATAAAAAAAGAAAAGGGAGTACATCTAATTGTGGAGGCAATTGAAAAGTTACCTAAAGATGTGCCAGAATTCGAATGCATTATTGCAGGAGAGGGTCCATATTTTTCGGAACTGCGCAAAAGTATTGTAGAAAAAGGGTTAGAGAATAAAATAAAGGCAATTGGACCGATTAGAGATGTGCCGGAATTACTTGAAACAGGAGATATTTTTATTCATCCATCTGTTTGGAAAGAAGGTTTCGGAATTTCTATTGCAGAAGCAATGGCCGCAGGATTAGTGTGCATAGGCTCTGATCGTGGGGCAATTCCAGAACTGATAAGGAATCAAAACAATGGTTTTATATGTTCTGTAGAGGATGCATCGAATTTAACTGCAGTACTCAAGCAGGTAATGCTTTCAATTGACAGTGTAGATATGAAAAAAATTAGAACAAATGCTGTTGAAAATAGTAAGAGATTTTGCATTGAGAATACTGTTTCTGCGTTAGATAGTTTATTTGAAAATTAAGCTGAGGAGCTGTAGTGGTATAGCGTCCACTGAGTAAATCAGTACCACGACAGGTGAATGCAGGTCAGTAACAAATCAAACACAAAAACAAGAGTTGTAGCCGGCATCGGTTTTTACCGTGGGGAATGACCCCGTCTAGGAGCTTGGCTAGCACTCAGTGTATGGTAGGTGGAACGAAGGAAGTTGGGATATGATCCCCTTAGACACGGAAGGTTCATCATCATAGTTGATTAGGGGGAAAATAGCCTTTATAAAGCAAACAACAGGGATGCTTTAAGAAGTGTACCCATTAATCAACTATTCGGTACAAGATACTACGATATCCATCACTCTCGGCTCTTGTTTTGAGGTAAATATCGTCAAAGCCAGTAAAATCAATAAATTTAGGCTTGACAGAATAGGAAGGTAGACTTGTGAAGGTTATTCATATTGAATCAGGATTAGGAAATCAAATGCTTGGATACATGGAGTATCTTGCAATAAAGGAATCAAACCCAACAGAGACCTGTTATATTGAGACCATTCTGTCAGAAGTTCCGGAATGCGGAACAGTAACATCCCAGTGGAATGGATATGAACTTAACAAAATATTCGGAATTGAAGAACCAAATATTAAAGATTTGTTTAACGATGAGGAATGGAGTCGTGTTGTTGATAGAGTGCGTGAGAGTGAGTTTTGGCTTCATGATTGGGATTATGCAAATGCGATTGTTTCTGCTCTTAATGCTGAGAAACCAGAGCTTAATCTAGAATATGATGATCCTTGGAAATCGTATAAAGATGTTGCAAAAACACGTAAGGGAAAAATAAGAAAAAACCTTTCTTGGATAAAAAAGACGGCTCTTTGGTATCATTTTTCTAGATTCAAGGATATGCTGAACGAAGAAGCTCTGGTTAAGAAAGAGAAGGAGTGGATGGATAAACTATTTTATAAAGATTCGCGTAATCTTTATTGTGGCTTTACCCTCCGTTTTAGATATCGAAATGGTGCACTCGAACGTATGGAAAATCAGTATAGAAAATGCTTTGTTTTTCCAGAGTTGGATGATAAGAACCAAATTGCAGCAAATGAAATTAAAGCATGCGAGGCTGTTGCTGTTCATGCCCGTCGTGGTGATATGTTGTCATATAATGGAAAATATTATAAATATGGATATTTTGTGAGAGCGATTCGCTTCATAAAACACAATGTGACTAACCCTGTGTTTTATATTTTTTGTGATGCGGGAAGCACTGAGTGGTGTAAGGAAAATCTAGCTATTTTGGGACTGGATAAGAAGACTGACATTATTAGATTTGTAGACTGGAATAAAGGTCTTGACAGCTACAAAGATATGCAGCTGATGGCAATGTGTAAACATAATGTGGTAACAAATAGTTCTTTTGGATTATGGGGAGCCTGGCTGAATCCAAACAAAGATAAAATAACGTGTTCTCCTGAAATAATGATGAATACGACCAATCATTTTTAATTGGGGAGATGAGTAAGTGAATGAGATAATAAGAGTATTACAAGTTGGATTAACATCAAATAGAGGTGGTGTTGAATCCTTTGTAATGAATATCTATAGGAAAATAGATCGAAGTAAGATACAGTTTGATTTTTTGGTAGATCATGATAAAGCTCTTCCCTATGAAGATGAAATCAAACAAATGGGTGGCAGAATTTATCATGAGTATTACAATATGAAAGATGAAATTCCTGGAAAAACAGTAAGGGATTTCTTTTTGAAGCATCCTGAAATAAGTGCTGTTCATCTTAATTTGAACAATTTGAACACATACTTTAGGGTATTAATAGTTGCAAAAAAAGTTGGAATTCAAACGAGAATTATACATAGTCATAACAATGGTTATATGTTTAAATATAACATCAAGCAAAAACTATACGAACAATATGCTAAATTGTTTATGAAGCGGTATGCAACACATTTTTTTGCGTGTTCAAATGAAGCCGGAAGATGGATGTTTGGTAAAAACACAAAATATCAGGTTGTTCCAAACGCCATTGACATATACAAATTTAAATATGATGTTCAGGTTCGTGAATTAATAAGGATCAAGCAGAATATTAAGGCAGAAGAGATTGTTGTTGGATTTGTTGGTAGTTTAAACCAACAGAAAGATCCATTGTTTTTAATTGAAATATTATGTGAGCTGAAAAAGATTTCAAGCAAATATAAATTAATGATTCTTGGACAAGGGTACTTATATGAAGAAGTTACAAAAAAAATTCAAGATTACAATTTACAAGAATCTGTAATTTTGATGGGAAATGTTTCGAATGTGGAGGATTATTTGCAGGCAATGGATTTATTTGTTCTTCCATCTAAGTTCGAAGGATTCGGAATTGTTTTGATAGAAGCTCAAGCTGCTGGCTTGAAGTGTGTTACATCAAAAGGTGTAGTTCCAAAAGATACTAATGTCACTGGTGAAGTTCAATTTCTTTTGAAATCTGATGGTCCGTCTAAATGGGCAAGATATATTGCGGATATGCCTCTTGAAAGAATTAATTCAACGGTTTTACAATGTTCGCTGTATAATATTGATAACATTATTGATGAAATATCAGAAATATATATAAAGTAGTTTTCGAGGGAGGAGAAAGAGATATGTTAGTGAGTATAATTGTTCCTGTGTACAAGGTAGAAGAATTCCTTCCTAACTGTGTTGACTCGATTTTAGCCCAAACCTATGGCGATTTTGAACTAATTTTAGTGGACGACGGATCACCTGATCAGTGTGGTGTGATATGTGACAGCTATGCGAAAAAGTATAAACAAGTTCATGTTCTACACAAGGAAAATGGAGGTTTATCTTCGGCGAGAAATGCTGGATTAGAAGTTTGTAAGGGTGAATATATTGCTTTTGTAGATAGTGATGATGCGATTTCTCCGTATTATCTTGAAGTTTTATTAGAAGAAGCTATAGCAAATAATGCTGATATAGTACAATGTGAGTTTGAAAAATCAGAAAATACACCTGCGTGGACAAGACCCTGCAAATATCAACGAATCATCAGAGTGGGCGATGAAATAGAAGATAACATGTTTATAAATGATGTGCCGATTACTGTTGCCTGGAATAAACTCTATAAAAGAAAGTTCTTTTTAGATTTGGGGTTGAGATATCCTGTTGGGCGAATCCACGAGGACATGTTTTTAACTCCTAAAATTTTATATTATGCAGAGAAAATGGTTATTATAGATGAGCCACTGTATTTTTACAGAGAACGTAGTGACAGTATTATGAGTAGCTCTTTTTCTTTGAAAAAACTGGATAAGTTATATGCTATAGAAGAAACTCTTAGATTTTTTGAAGAAAAAAAGAGAATGCATTTAGTATATCAAAGATTAGATGGATATATTAGGAATTTAATTATGTTCTATGGCATAATGCATAGACAGGACAAGAAAAAGTATCGTAGTGAACTACGTTCCTTGAAAACAAAAATATGCACAGTGCGAAAAAAATATATGTTTGATAAAAAATTGCCCTATAAAAATAGGTTAAAGTTGTTACTATGGAGATGTATGATTTAAAAGGAAGGGGGACGATATGAAAGATTTAAGAAAAACATTTATATACAGAGTTGTTTACCCTAAATTTAAATATTTACTTTCCTTTTTGTTTAGAACAAAGAAGATTGTCAGAAATAAAATTGTATTCGATAATTTTAACGGAAAAGGGTATGGCTGCGACCCTAAATATATATGTGAGGAACTCCGAAAAAGAGGGGGGTATGACCTTGTATGGCTTGCAAAACAAAGACCTGAAAGTTTGCCGAAAGATGTACGATTTGTAAAGTACGCGTCAATTAAGTCATATCAAGAAATGTCAACTGCTCGGGTTTGGGTTGACAACGTTAAGACTTCTGTAAAACCTAAAAAAAGAATAGGCCAATTTTATATACAAACGTGGCATTCGTCTTTAGGATTGAAAATGAACGAAGGTGATGCAGTAGAAACTTTAACGGAAGAGTATATTAAGATGGCCAAGAAAGATGCTGCTGTGACAGATTTAATGTATTCGAACAGTGATTTTAGAGCAAATAAATATCGAACTAAATATTGGTATAGTGGTCCAGTTATCAGCTGTGGGCATCCAAGATGTACTCCGATTATATATCCTCAAACAGGAATTCGCGAAAAGGTGGATACCTATTTTGGAATTCAAGGAAAGAAGATTGTATTATATGCACCGACATTTCGGAAAGACTATCGTCTAGATTGGTATGAATTTAATTATGAAGGATGTATGAAAGTTTTGGAAGAGAAGTTTGGAGGAGAATTTGTGTTTCTGCTGCGACTTCATCCCAATGCGGCTGTTTTGTGTGGTGATTTAAAGTATAATAGTCAAGTTATCCAAGCATCAAACTACGACGATATTCAGGAATTGTTATCTGTTGCAGATGTATTGATTACAGATTACTCAGGATGTATGTTTGATTTTTCATTTGCCAAAAAACCTGTCTTTCTATACACTCCTGATTTGGAGCAATACACGAGTGTTGATAGAAAATTGTATTTCAAAATATCAGAATTACCGTTTCCTGTTTGTGAGAACGAGAACAAACTGAAGACAGCAATTATGCAGTATGATGATGTTAGTTATTCTTCTTGTTGTGATAAATTCTTTCAAGATATTGGCTTACATGAAAATGGGGATGGCGCGATCCGCATCGCAGATATTATTGAAAATGTTTGCGCAGGTAAAGGAGAAATATTAGATGGCAAGTAGTAGAATATTAAATGCAAAGAGAAATGCGATATGGGGTATTGTTAACAAAGTTGTAACATTGTTCTTACCTTTTATTGTACGCACAATAATGATTAAAACACTGGGAGCAGAATATCTTGGTCTCAGTAGCTTATTTACATCTGTTTTAAATGTTCTAAGTTTGGCTGAATTAGGCTTTGGAACTGCTATGGTTTATGCGATGTACAAGCCAATAGCAGAGGATGATACTGATACAATTTGTGCTTTATTGAATTTATATAAAAAAATTTATCGTGGTATAGGCACGGTTATTTTGGTACTTGGATTATGCCTGATGCCTTTCATTCGATTTTTTATTTCAGGCAATGTTCCAACAGATATCAATATTTATTGGTTATTTGGGATTTATTTGATTAACACAGCTGTCAGCTATTTTCTGTTTGCATATATGTCTTCAGTGTTAACTGCATGTCAAAGACATGATATTCCAGTTAAAGTACAAACGTGTGCAATTCTGGTAAAATGCTTGCTACAGATTGTTGTTTTACTAACAATCAAGAATTATTATGCTTATGTTGTTATTCTGCCGGTCACTACAATTGCCGGTAATTTGGTCACTGCTTATTTTGCTAGAAAGTATTATCCACAATATGTTTGCCGAGGAGAAATTAGCTCCGAGCTACAACATAAAATTAAAAGCAAAACATTAGCTTTGTTAAGTGTAAAAATAACAAGTGTAATTTATAATTCTATAGACAGTATCGTTATTTCTGCATTTTTGGGTCTAACTTTACTCACAAAATACAACAATTACTATTATTTGATGAATTCAATAATAGCGTTGATCACTGTGATCTTTAATTCTATTACAGCATCCTTGGGTAATAGTATCGTAGTGGAAAGTAAAGAAAAGAATTATAAGGATTTTATGAATCTATCGTTTATAAATGCATGGATTGTCGGATGGTGCAGTATATGCTTGTTCTGTCTTTATCAACCGTTTATGGTTATTTGGATGGGAGAGGACCTGCTGTTTGAAAATGGGATTATGGTATGTTTCTGCATATACTTCTATGTTTTCCAGTTGAAATCTGTGCAGAGCGTTTATAAAGATGCGGCTGGACTGTGGCGGGAAGATATGTGGAGGGCATATGCGTCTAATATCTTTAATCTGGTTGTTAATCTACTACTTGTTCGTGTTGTTGGAGTATATGGTATTTTACTCTCTACGATTCTTGCGTTGCTAGTAGTTTCTTATCCGTGGCAGACCTGGATAATTCATAAAAAATTATTTGAAACTAGTATGAAACCATATATCTTGAAGTTGCTGATTTATTCTGCAGTAACAGTGGTGGTGGCTCTGATAACGCAAAATATATGTGGATTTGTTCTGTTTGCAGGATGGACTGGATTATTTATGAAGGCTGCAATTTGTGTGGTTATTCCGAATGTGTTATTCTTGATCATTGCGTGCAAAACAAATGAATTTAAAGAAATGCTGAGAATTATCAGAAAACTCATAAAAAAAGTGTGAGTTTCCAAAGGGAAAACTTGGAAATTCTAAGTGCTCCCTTTATTGGTATATGAAGAAAGGAAACGTTATGAGAGAGTGGAAGTATGATTACCTACGAGTTATAAGTACGTTTGCGGTAATCCTTTTACATATAGAATCAAAATTTAAAGCGGACTATTTTACCCAATCTAATGCTACAATTCTGGAGCCCTTTGTTCATGCTACCTGTGTTTTTGCAGTGCCATGTTTTTTCATGTTGTCAGGAGCATTTGCAATCGGGGTGGGGCAAGAATCCGTATTGGAAAAAAAGTTTTATTCCATTTCTTTTGTTAGACGGATTTTACTCGGTCTATAATGCAATATATTACCTGAAAAATGGTATGACAATAGTGGATACTCTAGAAAAAATAGTAATAGATTTTTTTAGTGGACATGCCTATTACCATCTGTGGTATATGTATGTTTTGTCTGTGTTGATGCTATTCACACCACTTCTTCGGAAGATTAAGCAGAAGTTGATTGATAGACAGTATTTTATTTTGATTTCGGCGTTGTTTGTACTTGGATGCACTATAGGTTTACTCTATGATAGTTATTTTGAGTACGGATTAAATACCATGAAATACGTTGGCTATTTTATGCTTGGTGATTATATTAGGACAATAACAAAACCGAATTTAAAAAAATATCAGTTTGTAATTGGAGTTTCTCTTGCGTCAGTTGGCATTTTGATTTGTGGTTTTGTGCGATTGATAGAGATTAATGGTGATTTTTCGATTTTTAGAGGCAGGAGTGTTTATAGTAGTGTATCTCCGATTGTTATTTTTATTGCTGTCACTCTCTTTGTATCATTTGCGGGAGCAACCATATTTAGAAAGAGTGTAGTAATCGCTGCATTAGCTAGGAAAACATATTTTATGTATTTATGGCATCCGTTCATCATTGAAATATTATTCATTTTTTTGAGAAACACTGCAATAATTAAATGTAATTATAGTGTAGTGTTGTTCATTCTATTGATTGTTACGAGTGTATTTTCCTTTGCATTATCGTGGTGTACTACTAGCATATTTGATATATTTAAGGATAATGCGATTGCTGCTGCACTCAATGAAAATAAATAAGTATATCGGTAATGATATACTTATTACTCTCAATGCATTTAGTAATACAGATGCTCCAATCATTCTATTGTGGTTGGCACACAGTTACAATGTATTTGCGAGAATAAGGATTTCAAAATCATGTTGCTAAGATAAGAAAGGCGGAGTTGTTGTGAAAAATTCTTTTTTTGATGTCTTATTTAATCGATATTATATGATGAGAGCGAAAGTCAAACACGGAAGTGAGTTTAGATTACTTGGAAGAAATCGAATTTATGCACAAAACAAAGGTGAAATAGTGTTTGGTGATAATTGTACATTAGTTTCTTCACCACAGATTAATCCTGTGGGAGGTGGGACACCAATGGTTATTTGCGCTAAAAATGGTGGTAAGATTCAGATTGGAAATAATGTAGGAATATCTAATTCTGAGATTATTTGCTTAAAAGAAATCATCCTTGAAGATAATGTATTGATCGGAGGAGGATGTGCAATCATGGATAGCGACCATCATCCAAAGAATTATTATAACAGAATAAATAACGATAGAGAGAGTATAATTAGTGCTCCAGTTATCATTAAAGAGGGAGCTTTTGTTGGAGCATATTCAGTAATACTAAAGGGTGTTACTGTAGGATTGCATAGTATCATAGGGGCGGGATCTGTTGTTGCAAAATCGGTGCCTGATTATGAAATATGGGCGGGTAATCCGGCAAAAAAGATTGGTGTTGTAGATATAAAAAAATAACTATCCCGTTATTCCGTAGAATTTCGAATAGGAAGGAATCAAAGTTATGAATTTGTCACGAAACACATATGTCGATTTTCTAAAAGGAATATTAACATTCCTTGTGCTATGGGGACATTGCATACAGCATTCGTCTGCGACAGGATATGATTATTTTAATGACATTGCTTTTCGGATAATCTACTCATTTCATATGCCACTGTTTATGATGTTAAGCGGATATGTATTTTACATCACGTTGAATAAAAAAGGACGGAAAAAAGTTGTCAAAAGTTGCATAAGCAAATATCTTATACCAATTGCATTGTGGAGTGCAATATATTGGATCGTTTCTAAAGTGCTTCCGGCAATCATCAAAGGCAAACTTAACTTTGATACAGTTCAAGATTATTATACTATAGCAGGTGGGATGTTTCTTTGGTTTATTTGGAGTTTGGTAGCTTGTATGTTCGTTGTGATTCTCTTAGAATTAAAAAAAGATAGCTTTGTGTATAAGATAATAACGATTTTGAGTTGTATTGCAGTGATGACAGTATTCCCAAATAAAGAGCTGAACCTGTATATGCTTCCTTATTTCGGGGGGGGTATTACTTTAATAAATACGAATATAAGTGTTCTTATCTAAAGAAGTATGCAGGGATTACAATTCCGCTTTATATTATTATGTTAATCTTCTTTAAGAAAGAATACTATATCTATATTTCGGGAATAACATTTTCGGACGGCAATCTTGGCGAGCAATTATTTATTGATGTTTACAGATATGTAATAGGATTTTTAGGGAGCATTTCCGTTTTAGTTATTTTACAAAAGGTATATCAGATTTTAAAAAATTCAAAATTTGCTAATCGGATTGAGTTAATAGGATCACAGTATTCGTTGCAAATTTATATTCTGCAATGCATAGGAATATCTTGGTTGTGGAACAGAGTTTATAGCAAAATAGTAGATATTCTAGGTAATAATTATTTGACAGCGAATATTTTTCTTTATGATCTAGTGATAACACCACTTATGGCAATGGCCGGATTGATGGTATTTTGTCTGCTTACAGATTTATTAAAGAAAAATAAGACTATATATGGAATTTTATTTGGAAGGTGATAGATTATGAATAAACAAGCTTATCTAATCATGGCGCATGATGATTTGAGTTTACTAAAAAAACTTATAAAACAAATCGATGCTCCGTATAATGATATCTATCTGCATATTGATAGTAAAAGTATGATTTCTGATAAAGAAATCACGAATGTACCCACATCTTCTAGTATCGTGCTATGTCCTCGAATGGATGTTAAGTGGGGGGGACTCACAAATTCAATGTGAACTAAATTTAATGAAGATTGCATTAAAAGATGGTAATCATTCGTATTTCCACCTGCTTTCTGGGCATGATATGCTTCTGAAGTCGGCTAGAATAGTATATGATTATTTTGAAAACAGTGGTAAGAACCATGTTGGATTTAATCTTGATCAATTAAAAGAATCAAACTACTCCAAATATGCGTATTATCATTTTAATATTCACTATCGTTTGAAGAAAATACTACTTAGTGTTCAAAAAGTACTTGGTGTAGATCGAATAAAAGCGAGCGGGTGGATATATATGAAGGGTGTAAATTGGTTTTCGATTCGTGAAGATGCTGCTAGATATGTTGTTTCACAAGAAAGGAAGATTAAGAAGCAATTTATACATACAGTCTCTGGTGATGAACTGTTCTTGCAGACTGTGTTGTATAACTCTGAATTTAGATCGTCTTTTAGTACAGATTATAACGATATTTCTTATCGTGTTATTGATGAATCTGGCTGTTGCATGAGTTGTATGAGAGCTATTCACTGGCCGGATGAATGGGAAACTCCACATCCAAAGACTTTTACTATGGATGATTATGAACTACTAAAGAAGAATAAAGCCATGTTTGCTAGAAAATTTGCTACAAATGTTGATGAAGATGCAATTAATAGAATCTATCACGATACTGTAATTGATTAATTAAAAGAGGTTGGAGAGCAATATGAAAAAAAGTAGACTGATAACAGCAATAATTATAACATTGAAAATACTGCTACTGTTTTTGATTATTTACTCTTGCAATAGTTTTAACGCTACCTTATCTATTGAACGTACGATTCTTGTCCAGAGTGTTCTATTATTTATAACGATTGTTTTCTGCGCAGGAGAATTAAACAATCCAAAACGAAGGTGCAAAGAAGGTGTAATATGCATTGCGGGATATTTACTTCTACAATGTGCGAGTTGGTTGAATTACAAACTTGATTCAAAAACAGAAATTATCATATTGGCTATTTACATAATAATTTTTTATTTTTATTGGTTAAATGAGTGGTTACTATATAAACAGAATTTAAGAACTGAAAAATTAGCCAAATATTTTGTGTTGTTGCAGATCACTATTCTGGTGATTGGAACAGGTCTATTTTTTAGAGAGCAAAATATTTCTCGAGCTCAATGTGATAGAATTAATGTATTAAATCAGAAATTAAGTCAATCTGAAACACTTGTTGAAAGAATGACAGCGATACCAAGAATCGATAATGTCGAACTTAGAGCAAAGAATTTAATTTTATTTATAGGCGACGGTATGGATAGGAAGCATCTCGAGTCTGCGAAAGATTATCTTGGCACAGACTTACTTGCAATGGAGTCTCTGGTAGTACAGGGAGAGATGAGTACATTTTCGTTAGACCCTAGATTTCCGACGGACAGTGCCGCATCAGCTACAGCTATGGCAACAGGATATAAAACCTATAATGGAAGAATAGGTAAAACTTGCTATGGTGAAAATGCTAAAAATATTATCGAGTATCTCAAGGAAAATAATATGGCGGTAGGCGTTGTCTGTACAGATTATTTCTGGGGAGCAACTCCAGCAGCATTTACATCACACAGTGACAGTCGAAATAATTATCAAGAGATTTTCAAACAACAAATTGAATCGCCAATTAATATTTTTATTGCACAATATGACGCAGAGCAAATTAGTGATTATAGTGTGCCTAGAATTGATGAGGTCATATTTTCACAATATAAGTCTTTATCAGATGCTGAATCAATGAAGAATTATATTGATGATAATCGAAAGCTTTATTTATATTTTGAAAATTATGCAGATAGCGATGATGTTCAGTTAGCGTCATTGACAGATATGGCTGTCAAGTATTTACAAGGTTTGGTAAATAAGTACCCTGAGTTGTACAAAGGTTATTTCCTGCTTGTCGAAGGAAGCCACATCGATAAGTTTTCTTCAAAAAATAATCTTGAACAAACTATTAAGGAAGTAATATTCTTCGATAAGGCTGTTGGAATAGCGAACGAAATATGTAATAAGAAAAACACGGCGTTGTTCGTTACGGCAGATCATGAATGTGGAGGCTTACAAAAACAGGAAGATTATTATAGGTTTACGACAACTGAACATACAGATATTAACGTTCCGTATTTTTCTTCGGATGATTTTGATGACTTGCCCGATATAATAGACAACACTAATTTGTTTGATATTTGTATGGAATTGATAGAGTAATTCCATGGATAGAGTAAGCGTGCGGTGTCAGGCACACAAAAAATGCAATTTGTTTGAAAAGAGCAATTTCTATGGTAGAAGATGAAGAAGAATTTGAATATCCGCAGATTGACGAAAATAAGTGTGTTTGTTGCTATCAATGTATTAAGGTTTGTCTAATTAAAACAGTAGAAAGTTAAATAATAAGTGGATAATCCATTTTCTGACGGTATATGCCATAGTTTTATGGATTAGAAGAATACGAGGAGGAGAGAATATGAAAATTTTTATTAGTCACGCATCTAAAAATAAAGAAATAGTGTTAAAATTTGCAAGCTTTTTGGAATCAATAGGTACAGAAGTGGAAGTATTTTGTACATCAGAGAAGGGAGCCATTGCAACTGGAAAAAATTTTATTGAAACTATCGCAAAGGAATTGAATACATGTGATTTGTTTATTCCAGTTCTTAGTCAGGAATATTATGAGAGCAGATTTTGTATGATTGAGTTAGGCGTTGCGTACTCGTACATGTACAACAAGTATAAACAGAATGAAGAATATATATTTCCATTTGTTTTATATCCGATAAAAAAGGAAGATGCATTAGCTGGAACTCCATTGGCAGATATTGAAGTTGGTGAGATCAACTCAGAGACAGATTTGAAAGCGTTTTTAATGTATTTGTCTGATGAAAGAAAAATTAGTATTGGATTAGGGATGAATAAAAAAATTCATTCTTTCGTGGTGGAAATAGAAAGAATGCTTTTGGAAAAAATAGATATTTGGGAGCAGGCAAGAATTGGAACGTATTTTGATGATGATACATTTTTCAGAAGTAAAGAAGATATTGTAAAGCATATAGTTCAGGATGAGTCGGTAACAATTGATTTTTGTATGAATCCATATGAAAAGACAGAGGATGAATATCCTAAGTTTATAAGTATGGTATTGTCATACATAGATAAATTAGATATTGGACAATGTTTGTTGGATAATCCTTCTGCAAAATTTGGATTTGTGTTAAAAAATCTTACAGATTCACTGAAGAAAATAACTGTAGAATTTAAGTATTCGGATAATAACAGAATATTAGAAACGTTTGAATTTCCAATAAATGCAGGGGATAACGTATTGAGCATACCACTTGAAAAAATGCGTAGTCGGGCATTGCATAGCATTTCTGAAATTTGTTTTGTGATTCATCCTGAGGATACAAATCGGACAGAGGGAACGTTTTGTATTTGCAAGATGGAAATTGCTTAATTACATTGGTATATAAGGCAATGCCATTATGGTAATAAAATCAACTATTCCGGTAGGATATACGGAAAGTATCCGCAGAAAGACAGGAAGTAGGAACATTATTTTTAGTCCGGAGTTTTTAAGAGAGTCGAAAGAATTGTATGATAACCTTTATCCAAGTCGTATTGTAGTTGGAACAGACTTAGAAGATGAACGTCTGGTAAAAGTTGCAAAACAGTTTGCAGCACTTCTTCAGGAAGGGGCAATCAAAGAAAATATCGATACATTGATTATGGGATTCACAGAGGCAGAAGCAGTAAAATTATTTGCTAATACATATCTGGCTCTTCGTGTATCCTATTTTAATTGTGAAGCGGCGAATTGTCAGCGGAGGAAACTGCACGATAAAATCGGCAGTTTTCCCATCCTGACTGCGCAGCTTATCTGAAAAAGCATTTTCTGAGCAGAAGAACGGCACAATCTCGTAGTTTTATCTTATGGGAGCATACTGCTCTTATACAAGTGAAACCGGGTGTCAGGCACTGTTAACAAACTACATTGGTGCCAGCCCCCTGGTACTAAGGTTTGTATTCGTGATTTGTTCCGCAGAGACTAATAATTACTGGCCATGTATCAGCATGGCTGCGCTACTCAAATGTGCTACCTCTTCGTGGTGAGCAGCAGGCAACGGATTTCTATCCGGCTAAAAGCATATGTAAATCGTGTTGTACTTATCAGCATTGTTAATATCTACTATATTCGTCAAGGTTTTGTATATCATTACATGATGTGTAGTTAGATAACTGATGGAATGATGATAATAACAGAAATTCTGGAACGCCCACGTAATAGGTGGGATGAAGACTATTATAATGATTGTGACTGGAATGATGATGGGAATGATTATTAATATTCAAAATGTTAGATAAGTGTAAAAATGAATTGGGGTGATTTCAATATTGAACTGGATAGACAATAATATTAAGTTCACAGTTGAAGGGAAGTATTATCCAGGGGAATTTGCTTTAGAAATCGATAAGCCTTTCTCAGAGAGAATGAAGTACAGTTCTTTTACAGCAGAAGAAATGGCTACATTTACGCATGAATATATTCATTATTTGCAAGATATTTCTACGATTCAGGGAGTTAGATCTTTTCAAAATAAAGAAAAATTATTTCAGTTATATTTTGCGATTGCACAACGGCAAGAAAAAGTTCGAATACCAATAAATTTGGAAACTTGCGGAATTGATAATGTATTTGCTCAACAAGAACTGATATCTATCTATGAGGGAAATTACTTAGAAAAGAAAATACATCATATTAATAAAATTGTAATTGAAAATGAAGAAGATCTTGTTAACGAATTGAAAGAATATTCTGATTATTCGGGAAAAGAAATTCCCGTGGTTTTGATTTATTATAATGATGAAGAAAATCCCATTATATTTGGTACGAATTATATAAGAGAGAGCATGGCATATCTTGTGGAAAAAAATTGTTTTGGGGCAGAAGAAAGAATTAACGAATTTCCATATAATGCGTGCGAAATGGTCTGCCGTGAATTATATCCAGATTTTCTAAAGACACCAGAAAATATTGTAGCATTATGTGAATTAGCACTAATGTATGAAAACAGTGGATTACAATTTTATTGTACTTTAAAACAATTAAAACAAAAAAATATTGATTTTTCTAATCTGAGTGATTTAATTCAATACTTAGATACTATAATGTACGAAAATGTTAATAACTTAGAAATGATTAATAAGCATATAAATGAAAGTATCGACTTTATGTTTCCAACTAATATTTCGTATATGCAGATGTCAAATACATATATCAAAACAATGTTTGAAGCGGGATATAAGTGGCGCAAGGAAAATCATTTCTTTATTACAGGGATAATGAAAGATAGCATGCCTTTAGATAGAATAAAGTTATGGATGGATTTATTTCCTCTACCAAGGTTTTTAGATGAAATCACAAAAGAATTTTATGATTCCATGGAGGGATTATCAATTATACAGGTTCCTTTAGCAATTTTGCGATTCTTTACTAACCCAAAAGATGGATGTCCTTTGGTTGAATACTGTCGACATAGTGACAAGAATAATTATGATAAACAAATATGCGAATCTACTCCATGGCAACAGTGTAATAAGAAAGAATTGTGTCCGTTAGCGTTATATTTTACAATTTATGGTTTGGACAAAAAGGAGTTTGAAATTGTATAGCTGTCTAAGTAATCAGATATGTTGGAATGCAAGAGCTGTGGAGCATATCTGCTGGGATTATGACGGGGAGATACCTCTGTGGGAAAAGAGTGAAAAGTCGGAAAACCAGATGGTTTACATGTAAAATGAAAGTGTGTGGTGTCAGGCACACAAAAAATGCGATAAAAAGAAGAAAATCCAAATAAAAATTTTCAGAAGAATTTATAAAATGAATCAGTAATTAGAATAAGTTAAACACAAATCATCACTTCAAGTGGTGGTTTGTGCTTAAAGAAGTGAATGATAGATCTGAGAAATTGTAAAAACGATTTTTAAGATGTATTATCCACTTTTTTTATATTGAACAGGGAATTTTGATATTAGGTGTAAAAAGAAGATCTAATAAAATCAAATCAGGAAGGAAAGAGCATATGGATGAAATTGTAGAAAAATTAGCAGAGCAGACGGATGGAGTTTTAGAAAAAGCATATACAGATATAGTAGAACCATCAGCTAAACCACTGGGAATAATGTTCAGTTTGTTACCAAGAACAATAAGATTGGGATTAAGTAAATGGGAAAAGTGGATTATTAATGGAGAAGAAAGCCTACAGTTAACAGCGGAGGCGTTACAGGAGAAAGTGAAAAAAATTCCGGAAGAAAAACAATGCGAGCCGGAAGCATATGTAGCAGTTCCAGCAATCCAACAGATCGCATATTGTTTTAATAGTGAGATATTGAGAGATATGTATGCAAATCTTTTGGCTTCCTCAATGAATATGGATAAAAAGTGGGAAGTACATCCGAGCTTTGTAGATATTATAAAACAGATTACGCCAGATGAGGCAAAATTGTTAAAAATCTTCCCAAGAAATTCGGGAAGATATATTGCTGTTATGGATTTAAAAATCAATTTAGAAAATGGCAAAGGGGAACAAACAATTGCTCGAAATATAGTAGATGAACCATTTTATAAAATTTGTGATGTTCCGGATAATATGAGTAGCTATTTGGAAAACCTGTGCAGATTGAAGATTATTGAAATTCCTGAAGACCTACACATTACAGAAGATAAATATTATTCAAAGATTGAAAATTCTCAAAGAGTATTGAATCTGAAAGAGAAATCTTTGGATGAGGGGAATACCTATATATGTAGTAAAAAATTATTATATGTTACTGATTTTGGTATTGCATTTGCACAGTGCTGTATTGATGAGCAATAAAAAAGTGTGCGGTGTCAGGCATACTGTTATGTGAGGTGTCAGGCACACAAAAAATCAATATGAGGGATACTAATGGAGAATAGATACAGAACAGGACAAGTTCAGATTAATGTCTCAAATGATAATTCGACATTAAATGCAACTCAAACTCAGATAATCAATTATATTGAATCTAAAAAAATTCCCAAAATGATGACGCCTAATCCAGTGCCTTACAGTCATTATGTTAGTCAAGGGAATGAGAATAAAATTATTGAGAAATTACAGCAAAATAAAAGAGTGTTTCTACACGGCGTTGGTGGAATTGGAAAAACAACTTTGGCTAAGCGGATCTATAAATTGGTGAAAAATAAATACGATCATTTAGCATGGATTAATTTCAAAGATAATTGGAAAACATCTCTGGTTGATGGCTTGTTTACATCTATTTTTCGTTTTGAAAAGAACATATCAGAGAATGAAAAGTACAATAGAATTATTGAGTGGTTCACGAATCTACAAGAAGAGAAGAGCATTCTAATTGTTGTAGATAATTTCAATAGTTTGGAAAATGGAGTTTTGAATGAAATTTTGCGGTTACCAGTGACGTTTCTTATTACAACACGATGCAGATTTTCTAATATTCGATACAATTATGAATTGACTTCGTTGGATGAAAAGGATGGAAGGAAACTGTTTATAGAAAATTATGAAACACCGGAACAACTTACATTTGCAGATGAGAGTTATATTAAAGAAATAGTTAAAGCATCTCATGGCTATCCATTAGCCATAGAATTGATTGCCAGAGCGGTCAGTTACCAAAGTGTAGGAGTTAAAGATTTTTTAGCAGAATTGAAAGCAAAAGATTATAAAATAGAATTGCTTGATCTGTCAGCAGATTCGGATTGGAATGATCTAAAGAATGAAAAAATTGCGGAACAATTAAGTAAGGTGTATCAACTTTCTGAACTCAGTTTAGAAGAGGCAAAGCTTATCAAAATCATCAGTATCTTGCCGGCTAATACAAATATAAGAGCTACTGATTTACAGAAGTATGTGCCGTTTAATTGTAAAAATGCACAGATCTCTTTATCATGTAGAGGTTGGATTATTCAATCACAGTATGGAGTGTCAATGCATGAAATAATATGTGACAGTATATATAAATATAATCCTGTTTCATATGAAGAGTGTGAACTTTTATTAAATGAGTTAAAAGAGAGTACAAATGTATCACCAAAGACAGACATTTCATATGCATTGAAATATGCAAAGTATGCCTATAATGTAATACACATTATGCGATCAGATTTTAAATTTTGCAGACACTTGTTCCTGAAGGAAGCCTCATTAGTATTTAAAGAAACAGGTAACTATAGTCGGGCCATAGAATTATTGGATATTCTTATTTCGGCATATGATGAAAAGAATATTGAGGATAAGAGTATTCTAGCAGAAATATATAATAATTATTCAAAGGTTCTTAGCATGGAGGGAGATATAAGGAATGCATTAGACAAGGCCATATATGCAGAAAAGCTAATTGATTCAATAGATGAAAGTCATGATAAAGAGTATTTTCTAAAAAGAATGGTTATAAAAAAGACGGTTGCTATGGATTATGCTCATTATAAGCAATACAAAGAAGCTTTACAAAAATTGGAAGAAGCTTTTGAAAATATGGATCATATTTCACCGGATATGCAATACCAGATTACAAATCTGTATTCGGATTATGCAAGGATTCTTTTAGACATAGGCGATATTTTGGGAAGTATAGAAAGCTATAAAAAGGTATTGAAAGATTACGATGCTCAAAAAGTTGAGGATAATAGTCCCTGGAGATATACAACATATACTCACTTGGCAAATGCGTATGTTTTAAATAAAGAAATAATCAATGCTAATAATTATGCTTTTCAGGCATTGATTGGAAAATACTCTATTTATTCGGAAAATAACTATCCCATAGCAAATGCATTACTTGCGCAGGCTCGTGTTTATCAATATGAAAAGAATCTGTGGGATGTTGCAGAGGTATTGTATAGGAAGGCATTTTCCATATTTAAAGGAAACACAGAGTCGGATAATTACTGTAGATGTTTGGCTGGACTATCTATTGTGACACAAAATATGGATTTGGCAGAGGAAGCATATAATATTGTTCAATCTGTTGAGAGAAAATATGATATTTACACATATATAGATGTAATAAACGCATTGATTTCAGAACATCCTGAAAAGGCAATACGATTGGGAGAAAGAATATTGATGTTGTATAGCTCGCAGGAAAACACAGCAGTCATTCAATATGTATATGCTTTAATGGGAAAAGCAAGCTATCTGTTGAAGGATAACAATACATCAGCAACATATTTGAGAAAAATCGATATATCACAGCTGAGCGGCTCAATATATTTTTATCAAGCTATAGAAGAAATTGAAGCAGGTATACCTTTGTCAAAAGTATATTCTGAAGAAGGGGGATGTGATTTGAATGACAGATAAGGAGAATGGCGTAACAATTACAATGAATGGAGGACAATTTAATATAAGTAAAGATGACTCTACGTTATATGCTACTCAATATAATGTTGATAATAATAGCCAGTTGTTTGAATTGGAAAATATCATTAAGACAATTACGGATAATTTATATTTATTGGAAAAACAAAAAGCGGATGAGCTGATAGATATAGTGGACATAGCTAAGACAGAATTGATTAAACCGGTGCCGCAGCCTTCTAGATTAAGAAATTGTCTTACGTTATTAGATCCCATGTTTACAGTTGCTAATGGGATACCTGTGTTAATTGAAAACCTGCATAAGTTACAAGAATTAATCTTGCAATTTGTAAAGTGAAATATTAAATTAAAGATAAATATCAGGAAGGAAAAGGGAAAATGGAGGTCATAATGAGCGCAAATAATCTCCCAGACAAAACCATAGATGACAAAGCCTTACTTGAATACTACTGGAATTACTTCGAATTACATAGTAATCAACGAATGCAGATGATTAATTTCTATATAACGGTTGAAGTGGTAATGATAGGTGGCTTGTTTACACTGATCAACTTTGATGAGCGTATTCGGTTTGCAGAATTATTCTTATCGCTTGCAATTTCCTTTGTGTCTTTGATTTTTTGGGGATTGGACATCCGGACAAAGTCATTGATCCATTGGTGCGAGGACTGTATGGAAGCTTTGGAAATGAGATATAAAGATGTATTTGACCAAAAGTTCCTTTTGATGAATCAAAGTGCAGACAAAACGAAGAAGAATCATGCTGTAACATATTCTCTTTGTTTTAACCTTCAGTTTTTGGCTATAGGAATATTTGGCCTGATTATGTTTAAAATATTGTGGTGTGGAACTGTGTGATTGCTGGAACAGTAACAACTGAATAAGACGATAAAGAAAATTGCTATGAATTAAGGATAAATATCAAAAGATGAAATAGGCGGTTGGGCGTATGGGAAAGAAAAAGATCAAAAAGAGACTTACAATTGAAAGACAGTTGGAAAGATATTATGAAAAAGAAAAACATGCAGAACGCAATGCAGTGTTATGGCATGCATGGTGTCAGAATAAAAGATGGTTTTCACAATTGTTGGAGACAACATTGGGATCGTTTCCTTCATACAGCAGACATGATGAGTCCCATGCGCAGACCGTTCTTCATAATATTGAATTGATTTTAGGAGAAGACCGAATCAGAGAATTGTCAGCATCAGACTGCTTTATGCTGCTTCATACAGTATATATTCATGATATCGGAATGGTGATTACATACAGTGACAGGAAAGAAATTGTGCAGAACGACCATTTTTTGGAAATGGTGGATGAATTGGCGGAAGATAATGATTTTGTTTTTAAAAAAGCAGTCAGGGTTCTGAAGCAGACGGAGTATGATTATGACAATGTAGACGGGAAGGATGAAAAACAGAAACGACTGTATGAAGATAAATTAGATGTATACTATGCCATCCTTCATCTGATTGCGAATTATCGAAGAAGTGAACACGGAAACATATCGGAACAGCGATTAAAGGATTGGACATTAGAATCTGAGAAGCTGGGGGCAGGATTTTCTATGGCAGGTATTCCACAGAGAATTTTCATATTAATTGCTCAATGTGCCGGACTTCATACAGATTCTGAGTTTGATCATATTATAGAATTGCCACAGGAGGATGATGGATATGTATCTGATTATCTGCATCCAAGATTTATAGCAGTTTTACTTCAGCTTGGAGATATTTTGGATATGGATAATGACAGATTTCATCCATTGACAAAAGAATGTCTGGGTGATCTTCCAGAAATATCTGAACGTCACTTTCAAAAACATCAATCCATAAGAAAATTGTATATCCGACCAGATATTATATCAATTGAGGCAGATTGTAGTTCACAGGATGCACTCAGACTTGTCAGAAAAGAATGTGACATGCTGAAGGATATCCTCAAAAACGCAAGTTACAATTGGATGTTAATTTGCCCGCCAGGCTTTAGTGGCGCGCTTCCAACGGTCGATTCTGTGACATTGTATCTGAATGGAATTAAGATACCGGAAGAGCTGGTAGCTACGCAGTTTTGCATTTCCCAGAAAAAGGCATTTGCTATCTTGGAAGGCTCTAATGTGTATGAAGAGAGATTTGTGTTTTTGAGGGAATTTCTGCAAAATGCGATTGATGCCAGTAAGATGCAATACTGGCATGAGAGTGTGAGAACGTGGGGTTCCTTTGTTTCGCCAGATAAATTGCGGGAAAAGTCACCAGATGAATTTGAAAAGCGTTTATCAACAGCTCTATTTCCAATTGATATTGAGATGCAGATAGTGATGCGCGATGAGAATCAGAACGAGAGTATAGTTACAGAGGAAGAGATTGAGCGTCTAAAAGCTGGTGGTAAACCGGCGTGGGAATATGGTGTTACTGTAACAATTAAAGATTTTGGGACAGGAATTGATAAAGAGTCAATTCTAAATATCGCTAAAGTAGGAAACAGCAGAAGAAAAGAACGTTTTGTTATAAAAGAGATGCCACCATGGCTTACCCCTACGGCCGAATTTGGTATAGGACTTCAAAGTGCATTTATTGTAACAAATCTGTTTAAATGTCGAACTTATACTCGAAGTAATGAAAGGTATGAAATTACATTCTCAACTGTAAAATCAAATTTTTATGAAGGCTATATTAATGTACAGCCATTAGAAAAGGAAGAGGCTTTTGGAACATGTTTTGAGGTATTTGTTCCAATCAGCAAGAAATTGAGACATCAGTTATATCCGAGTGCGTGGGATGGAAAGGACTACTTTGACGAAGATTATGAAGTGTTGAGGCCTGTCAGGCACGCAGCGGAGTTGTTAGCGCAGATGGCGTTGTATCTCGACCGTCAGATTGGAGAACAATTATTCCCGGTTCATCTTAAGGTGAAGAAGGTGAAAGGCGTAGATATTCCACTGAACATTTCAGAGAAAAATCGATTGAAAAGATTGCAGTATGACGCACAGGGAAGTTTAAATGATCAGAATCAGGTTATTCTCAAAGAGATGAAAGAATCAGGTGTGTTAGGAGAAGAACTGGAAGGAGTAGAATTCCTGGCTCAACGCCAGTGGGAAAAGGATGGAACATCCTGGATCTATTATAACGGTAATCAAGATAATGATGTCTTAGATATCCAGACGGGAAGAGCAATTGCATTAATAGATTGTAAAAATGGGTATTTTTATTTTTGGGATAATCAGCTGTGTACGTTTTGTACTATAAATATGGAAAAATTCCTGCATCTTGAAAAGAATGAATTGGAGAATGCAGATAAGGAATGTATGAATGTTCACAGAAACATCAGCATATATTATAAGGGAATTATTCTGGAGGAAATAGAAGTGCCCGATCTCGGCAATGAATTGATTCAGTCTATAGATATAAAAGGAAAACTGGCCAGAGAGTATATCAATCTGAACAGAAAAGGCTTAACAGAGATGGGAAGGCTTTATTTTAAGGATGAAATTTATGAAAAATTACTGGAATCAATTCATGATACTCTAAAGAAGATAAATCGGAAACACAAAGAAAAACTTGTTGACACAATTTGTGGATCATTGGAATACAAGAAAAAACTGGTAAGAAGAATAGACGAATTACTGACGGAACAGGATATGCTAAAGCCGATGCTTGACCTGGACAAGTATGCCAGGATGAATCAAACAATAGCAATTCAGGAAATGAAAAAGGACATGGACGGATTAAGGCAGGAGATACTTATGCAGATCAAGCAGCAATTGATTTCTACCACAATGCTTGCATTTTTAGCTAAAAAAGATATTTTTGATCCGGTTATGGAAGGAAATTGTATGGATGAAACTGGTAAGGAAGAGTGTTATTGGCAGAAGGTTGTTGAAAGAAGCCGGGAGTATGGAAAGTGGATACAAGAGAGAGAAAGCGTAAAATCCATCTTATTCCATATTCAGTCTTATGATGATATAAATCTTTTGGACCGAGAAATAAACATGGGGAAAAGGGAAATCTCCTTTGTTGATATCTTTTCCGAGAAACAACAGTTTATGATTGTATCAAAGCGGCGGAGTAATTCAGCACCGTGGGAGCAGTTTCTAGTGTCTATACATAGTGAGAAAATAAATGCCAGAAGTCCGATTGATGTTTTGAAAAGACATCTGGTAACAGATAACCGTTCAGAAGCAAAACGGGTGATAGATGACGAAATAAAAGAAATTGAGAAGAATGCTTTGTGGAATGCGAGTATTTATGGAATGAATGAAGTGGGGCGGAAAAATCTTCCAATCAATTCGCAGGAGTACAGACAGCAATACATTCTGAAATGGTTGTTGAAATATATTCCAACAGTTGCATTATTTATGAATGAAACCGGAAATACAAGAATCAATATTATTCATGGACAAAGTTTTCCGATTATATATGTAAATGATAATTATAAGATGTTTACGGCACAGAGAATTATTGAAGATACACAGAAATATCGAATCGAGAGATTTTCTATACCAACCTGGCAGGAATTACAGACATTAAGATGCGAAAGTCTTCCATATGCACATTTTTTTGTAAAAAGAGGCTATTTGTCAAAGGATTCTTATGGAAAAGTCATTTTTCCATTTGGAAGAACGGAACTTATGGAAATAGGAAAGAGAATAAAATCAGGAGAAACAAAAGAAATAATTGTCAAATTGAAGAAATTGAATACACTGTTGAATGCAACAGGCTATATTTTTGATGTTTCACTTCAAAATGATAAATCTACAGAGGTATATATACAGGAACTTGATCCGGATAATGCAAGCACCTATTGGAAAGCATATCTTGAGCGAAAAAAAGAATATGGACTTGATCTTGGAAAACCTTCAGTAATACGAGCACACCAGTTGAGAATTTCTGACAAGATCAGAGAAGAGTATGTAAGTCTTATAAAGTACATTTGTAAAACAGATAAAGAGAATCTAGAGGAACGGAGATTTGTTCTAGATGATCTGGATAAATACAAAGAGGAATGGGAAAAATTGTATATCTATCTTGTGTTAAAAGTTCTAGATGTGTTCGAAGGAGAAATGTGGATTAGACTTATTCATGGAAAAATGAAGGATGCATGTGATAATTTGATTTTAGCATGGAAATATATGCTTAACAGGGAGTATCTGAAAGAAAAATCTGAAATTGCAAAATACAAGAGTGATTATATGAGTCTGCTAGAACAAGAAAACTCTACACAGCGTAAAAGACAGGAAAAGATACTAAAATATATATCTCGTTATAGTTCCAGACATTATTCAGTTCAACAGTTGTGGAAGTGCTGGAGAGCGTATATTAATGAGATGTTTGATGTGTTTTCGAAAATCGAATTTAAAGAGATTTATAGAAGCGAATGGTTATTGGAGGATCAGGACGAGATAAGGGAATTCATCAATGAGTAAAGATACATAAGAATATGGAGATCAACAAAAGATGGAAAATAGAACAGATAATGAGGAATTTAGAGATTTGGTACAAAGTATTGCAAAAACCTTGAGTGACAGAAAAAAAATGAAGAATTCCATCAGTTATTACTGTGAGTTAGGATTCCAGGCAGAAAAGTTACTCAAAACAGTTTTAGGAGAAGACGGTTGTGTTATGCCGGTTGATATTGAACTGTTGGCAAGAAAATTAGGACTTCAGGTGAAAGATAAACGATTAAATCCGTATCTGGAACAAGTATATTATTCAGAAAATGAAGTTTTCGAAAGCAGTGTATATGCAGCGAAGGCAATGACACCGATTAATAGACGGATTGGTCAATTGGTTGTACGAGAAGATGTTTACACAGATTCTACAGAGATGATAATTTACACTGATGTTGCGGTGCCACCATCATCCAAAAGATATGCAATAGCAAATGAGATAGCACATTTTCTGGTTTTCAAAGGAGAACATTCACAGGATGATGAAGATAATGAGAACAAGAAGTTTGAGAGCGACACATTTGAAAGTTACTTTATAATGCCGATGTGTCCGAAACAGATGCAAGAAGTCATACTTGACGTATTTGCAACATTTTTATTGATTCCAATTGAACAGTTTTTCAGGGAATTCAGCAAATTTGCTGATAGTTGTAGAAGAATACAGGATATTCCGATTTCTACGGAAGAATGGATAAGATATCTATCAGAAAAAGCAATCTTATCGGATTATTATACGGCATGCGGCTATCAAAGCTTAAGAAGTGTTGCATATTGGATTTATCAGGCACATGAAGCGGATGATGATGAGATAAAAAAAATAGGGATGACTAAGACAGAACGAAAAGAGATTAAGAAGAATACAGAGTATTTCGATGAGAAATTAAAAGAGTTGTATCAGTAAGTGATCGAATAGCGAAAATTAATAAACAGATATAAAAAAACAGGGAGAAAAGCACATGACACAGCAAATATTAGTTGATTGTGGAATATACAAGCTTTTAGAAGCAAGAAAAAGCAATGTGGCAAAGATGTTGTCAGGTATTTTAGTTGCTGTTGAACCAGAAGTAAATAGAACTTTAGAGTACATAAAAGCACAATTCCCAGGTTTTACAGAACACGGAATACAGCATTCTTTACGAATTATGAATTATATTTATTCTATAATGAGCAAAGAATTAAAGGATAATATTTCAGATATAGAAATATTCTGTTTTATTATGTCTGCATTTTTTCATGATATGGGTATGACATTGGCAGATATTGAGGATAAAGATAAGCAGAGAGCAAATCATCACCTTTATGCCGAGATACCAGTCAAAGAATTTTTTGAAAGAAATATAGAAAAGATACCGGAAAATCATCGGTTGGAAAAGTGTATTATTTTCGTATGTAAAGCACATGGAAGAACGATAAAAGATTTGTATAATGATGCTGATTTTAAAATGGTTGAGACAATAGAAGGTCAGACATTACGATATGGATTGTTGGCAGTATTACTTCGAATTGGAGATTTGATGGATCTGGAAGAATCAAGAGTCTGCGAATTTAATATGCATATTAACGCAGCATATTATAGTGATCCGGAATTCATTTCACATAATCGACATCATTTGGATGAAATATCTTATAATTATAATTCAAAGAAGATAACGATAAAAGTTCGGACAGATAGCAGGGAGAAATATAAGATATGGGAGCAATGGCTATCATATCTTGATAATGAGGTAATGTATGCGAATACACATTACCTAACAAATGAAAATTCTGAATTTTTCTCACATTATAAGTTCCCGGAAGTTATAAAAGAGGTAAAGCCGAGTGAAAATGCAGATTTCTCGGTAGAGGAAATACGATTTCAGGTAGATGAGAATGGTACACTTTGGGACATACTTACTAAATCGATATATACGAATGAGTTTGATTATATTAGAGAACTTATACAAAATGCGATAGATGCAACATTACTAAAAATGTATTCAGATACTAATGTCAGTTTGCCACATCAATCACCAAGATCATGGAATTGTACAGATAAAGTTATGATTGCGTATTCTCAGAAAGACGGCGTGCTTTGGGTTGAAGATTATGGAATCGGTATGAATGAAAAGGAGCTTTCTAATTATCTGTTTAAAACGGCGAAATCCGGTTATCAGAATATGGGAAAGAGAACTTTTGAATTTCCGGCGATTGCAAAATTTGGCATTGGATTTGCATCATGTCTAACAAAAGCAGATGAGATTCAAGTAATAACAAAGTCCAAAGAGGATAAGTGTGTTAAAGCTGAGATAGAATCCAATAGTACAGTGGCATTCATAGAAAAGAATGTGAAAAGGGATTGGCAGGGAACAACGA
>ERZ1034897.173-NODE-173-length-36668-cov-10.787234_pt1 | contig 36668 bp, 58 predicted proteins | sample MGYA00520629_ERZ1034897 | MGnify/ENA primary metagenome ERZ1034897 (study PRJEB33766, sample SAMN09781789) | gut metagenome | biome: gut microbiome | host: Homo sapiens | place: Madagascar | study: EMG produced TPA metagenomics assembly of the PRJNA485056 data...
GGCTATTAGTAGATGAATATATAAACACTGTATTATGCATTCATCAAGAAGATTATGACAGTATAGAGAAGTACAAGAAAGATATAACTAATAATCGTATTGATATGTTTTTTTATATTGCTGATCATATTGAAAAACCGAGTAATGATGATATAGAACTATTAGATAGTATATTTAATATATATATACGTATATGTGGCAGATTTGGTATATCACCAACTTTACAAATGTTTGGTTTAATGGTCGGCATTAATAACGGAACTTTTAGCGATTGGGTAGATAAACAGTATAGAGCGAACTCAAAACATGGCGAAACGGTGAAAAAATGGAAAGAGACATGCGGAGCCTTTGCACTGGATAAGCTACACAATCAGGATGGCACGAACGCTAACTTAATATTCGCTTGCAAAGTTGCTTACGGTATGGCAGAGACCGCACCTATACAAGCAGGACAGCAGCAAGGCATACCACAGCAAAGCCGTGAACAGATTGCTGCAAAGTATGCAGAGTATAAGCAGCTACCAGATCAGAAGCCCCCGGAGCTGTAAAGACTGGTGAAAAAGTATATAAAAACACTGTAAATGTACGCAGAGCACGAACAAAAGGCGGTAAAAGGATCACAAGTATAAAGATTTGTTATATTTGCACAAATATATCGATATATTTTGTGTATAATGTATAGGCATCTATTTGATAAACAAGAGTTTGTCGTATAGATGGAGTATTAAAGGCTTTGGCATTCCCTTAACCACTGCCGAAGGCATCCGAAAAACAGCGTTAAGATTGTGGCAACGGGAACAGACCCGGGAGGGGGTATATATACAGACCCACATCGGCCTAGTGAGTACCTCAAGCTCCCGAAAAAACAAAAAACGCCCTTTTAACAACAAATCCTCAACATGGCAGAAATAGTGATTGCAACACAACAAGCCGTAAGCCTTAACGGTTGATAATCACTGACATCCGCAGAAAGGAAGGCACAAGATGGAAAAAATAGTAAACAACGATGGTTATCTTCGGTCAGGCTTAATGGATATTGCCAGACAACTACTGAATGTCTGTAGTGAAACTGGAGTTTCCAATATTCAGATAGTCACATCTCCTTGGAAAGAGGGTAAAGGCATTACTCTTTTAGCAAAAGCTGATGACAAACCGATTCTTTCAGTAAAGATGGACACTGCCTATGAAAAATAATAATCCTCAGGGCGAATCAATCAGAATTCGTATTCCGTACCAGCTAGAACGTAAACTTATTGCTGAGAAGAACCGAACCGGTAAAAGCATATCACAGATCACCCGTGAAGCACTGGAACAATATTTCCGAAAGAGGTAGGCAAATGTCGATACTTGAAAAATTTTTTAAAAAACAAAAAAGGCCTTCTGAATGCTATCCACTTGAAAAGCCTTTAGCTCATGATCGATCGTGCGAGTATCATCACAAGAAAGCTGTTCTGGAGGACGGAAGACTGTATGATACGGAATCAGCAAAAAAGGTTTTTACGGACGAATCAAGCATGGAATATATTTCGTTTGGAGTAAGCGCGCAAAGGGTTTATTTCTTAACTCCGAATAGGCATTGGTTCTCAGCTGAAGAGAGAATCGAAACTGAAAGTGGAATAACTGATGTTGGCGAATGCCGTATACAGGTTACTAAAACAATTTTTGTGTATAGCAATCTTCGAATGGAAAAAACACACAGGGTTAAAGATCTGATTGGCAAAAACGATTACGAATTGTACAAAAAGTATTTTGGAGAGGTAGAAGAAGCATGATTTCGGAAGAATACAGCGAACGCTTTGATGAACTTCGTAAGAATCGAGTTGAAGTAAGCTATCATAAATACGGTCCTGCCAGGAAGAATTATAAAACCGGGAACGTGCAGGCACTCCCGTCTATGGAACGATGCATTGAGAAATATAATTCCACCGGAAACACAGAATATCTCGTGGATGCAGCAAATTACCTCATGTTCGAGTTTATGTACCCGCAGCATTCTAAAGCACACTTCAAAGCCACAGACAGCAAAGATAGTGCCGGTATAGTTGGTATTAGCGTAAAGGAAATGGAGGACTTGAAGAATGAACAGTATTGACCCAGTATATTACGCATATGTAATGGATGAAACAGCAATTTTCACAAGAGAAAAACCAGACCCGGGAAAAATTCAAGGATATGTGATATTTAAAGCAAATAAAGTCGAAGTTCTTTTGGGCAACGCGACGGCGTATGAAGTCTCGAATGGAGATGTGAAGATTGACCTTTCAAAACAGAAACTAACCGATGCAGTAGCCATTTTAAGGCATGAACTGTTACAACATGGAGAAGTTTACAATGGTTTCAAAGCAAGCCTAAAATCAGCTTTAGAGCGTTACAATTATTGCGGATTGCCATTTGAGCCGGAAGACGATACTGCAAGAAAGATACTCGATTTCATGATAGGAGAGGAAAAATGAGATTGCCATTAACGATCATTGCTGTAGCAATCAACATAATAGTATTCACAATGTTAACTGCATTCCTCATGACGCAAATTAGCGAACAGAAGATGCCGACGCTTTCTAGTTTCTTCTTTGCGTTGATGGAATTAGGACTCATTTTGAATACCATATTAATCTGCACAGCAAGATAAATAAAAAGACTAGAGGAGGATATAAACAATGAAATTTTCAGAAGCATTTAAACTCATGAAGCAGGGGGCTAAAGTAAAACTTCCGGGATGGGGTGGATTTTGGTATTGGGATGCAGAGAAAGAAACCATCATGATACAGTGCAGACCTCAGGACAGTGATACTCAGGGTGATTTACTTGACATCAGAGAAACCCAAAGAGTTGAATATACCACTATGAATATGCAGTCTGACGAATGGATTATTGCAGATGGAACAAACTGCCCGGTACTCGGCGGTGAAGCAACATTCTCTTTTGGGGATGCAATCAAATATTTAAAACGTGGGCTTAAAGTGGCTCGTAAAGGTTGGAATGGGAAGAAACAGTACATTCAGCTTGCTACTGGAATTTCTTACAAAACAACAGACGATAGAATTGTGAACTGTGAACATGACGCAATTGGAAATAAAGCAATTGCTTTTGTTGGAACATCCGGTGTACAGATGGGATGGCTTGCATCTCAGGCAGATATGTTGGCAGAAGATTGGATTTTTGCAGAATAAGAGGTAACTTATGCTTTTAGCATTTCCGATGGAGATTATCCTGTTTATTATCGAAGAACGGGTTAATCATACATACCAAAAGAAAGAAATCGACTGTCCGGTTGTGGAGCGGTACGCAAGTCGTTATTCATGGCATCCAATCTAGCACGCATAACGTTGCGACTATTTATAATGTGATTATTTATATTATTTATAAGTTATATTGTTTAAGCGCTGAAAAAACTCCACAAATCACATTGTATTATGTCGTAGCACACAAAATTCAAATTATATCACACATTTTTTCTTCATCTCACTTTTGTAATGGTGCGGAGCGAGATGAAGATTACAGGGCTATCGCCAAGCGGTAAGGCACAGCACTTTGACTGCTGCATTCGCTGGTTCGAATCCGGCTAGCCCCGCTTGTCAAGCTCGCGCATATGCTTGACAGTTTTCGTTTTTCATCATAAACCTTCTAATACCCTTCTAGCTCAACGGAGCTGATTAAAGGAGCTTCAAATACTCCGGAAGGGTTTCCTCGTTTAGCGAGGGCTCTATTTAGCCATGACCTTTGTTGCAGTTGGCAGGCAAAGAACCGCAACAGTAGAAGAAGGTGTATGCTGTAATGGTGAAAGCGAACATTGTGCAGACTTTAGATTCCTTGATGACGGTTGTGAATGTTGGGAGGGAGTAAAGAATGAAAATTCATGAAGTGATACGTCTGAGAAATGTATACGGTGGAGAAACAACTCTTAATGACCTTGTAAATCTAATACAAGGAAATAAAATTCATAGATGCCCGAAGTGCGGTGGAAGTGGAACTACTATCAAAAGAGTAAATCGTGCACAATACTGGGAGTGTTGCGATGATTACAAAGAAATAAAAGTCACTTGCGACTTATGTAACGGTGAGGGATACACCGAGAAAATATACAAGCCTAGAATGGTACAGGATGGATGGAAATGCGAATAGCAGGAAAAGAAATCAAAGATGAATGTTCCAAGTGTGGAAATATCCTCGAATGCGAGTTGTTTCGACAGGGACATGGACTGCGACAGGAACGTGAGAACGTGGCAAAGATGATCGAGTGCCAGATGAAGCACAGGAAAGGTAGGGAAAAATAAATTATGGAAAATGATTTATTGTTACGAGACAAACGTAAATGTCCACTTTGTGGAGGGACGGTAATCAATACAGGAGTGGATATTTTTGGCGGTGACGTAGATGCTACAGGTTTGAAAACTGATGCAGAATGGACTTGTACAAACTGCAAAACTGAATTTAATAGTGAATTTTGTCTCGAATCTGATAGGATTAAGACGATTTATAACGCAAAGGCTACATTACTTGATAAAAAAGATTGTCAACCTAATATTCTTGGAGAATTAAACACTAATAGAGGAATATGGTGATGTAAAATGATTAAAATATTAAAACCGGGAACAAAGAGACAGATAACATGCAAAAATTGTGGAGCTGTTTTGAGTTATGATGCTAAAGAAGATATAAAAAATGAAACTAATCGAAAGTTTTCCGCTTGTATAGATGGATATGAAGAATTAGAACAATATATTACTTGCCCACAATGCGAAAATAGAATTATTTTAAATGTGTTCTGGATTCCAGGAGGATGCCATGATTAAGAAACTCTGCAATCTCTATATAAAACACAAGACAAAAAATCTCACGAGGATTCCATTGTTCACAATGACTTTTGACTGGAAGAAGTTTCAGAAAGACGGAAGAGAAAACAGTTGTATGTTATATGCCTTGCATCCAGACATTGCAAAAGACCAATTTCTAAAAGAGAAATTATCTGAATGCGTGGATTATATTCGAGATAACTATGACATGGAAACGTTTACCAAAATCTAAGGGAGGCAATTATGAGAATTGAAGACATGGCAACATGGACAGTAGATCAGCTGAAAGAAGAAGTTGTTCGTCTGGCTGATGAGAGCGAAGCAAAGCAACATGAAATTCTGAACAAAAATAAGAAAATCAATGAGCTTCAGGCTAAACTGGATAATATGTGTGCTTATAATAACGAGTTAAAAAGACAGGTGGACGAAAAGACAGATACACCATTTTACGACGAATCTATAGAAATCGCAAAATATCACAGGCAGCACCAGTCCGATTGCATCACAATCAATCAGCTTCAGACAACGATTGATGTTCTGGTTGACCGATATGCAAATTTGAGAAAGATTCACGGGGTGAGTTGAGATGAGTGAAAAAGACACAGAAAACTTTATTGTTGGTGGAGGAGTTTTACAACGAAATCCTGACGGTTCTTTCACCGAGGTTGAATCTTTTAATATGAATATTGGAATGAACTCTTATGATAAAAAGAATCACAGGACACAGGCACAGCAAGAATTTGTCAAAGAAATTGCTGACTTTGTAAAATCATATCCGCACGAGTATATGAGAAAATGCTTAGAGCAATATCCGTATTGGGGAAATAAAGACAATGGTTTTGATCGGCAGAATATTTAAGGAGATTTTAAATGAGTATCAAATCAGCATTTGAATCTGAGGGGATAGATTTCTCTCAGGTAATGAACCCACCAGAGCCGTGGGACGGACGGGCATTAATAAAGAACATCAATGGCAAACTGTGGTATTGCTGTCCTTTTTGTGAGAAGAAAGCACTTCTGATTAGCCCGGAGACAAAAATTCAGCATCTTAAATTGAAATGCAAGGGTAGCAACTGTAAGAAAGAGTTCGAGGTGAATGTATGAGGGAGATAAAAATATTTATTACATCGTTCTTCTATTATTCAAAACTCAAGAAATACTTTCCAGATTATAAAATAAGTCGAATCAAGTATGCTATTATGGTTGTCCGTTGGAATAAATCTTCTGAAGTCTCTTCAACATCAGAAGAAATTCCCGAATGGAAATGCATGTATATGAATGAGCCTATCCCAAAAGAAAGGAGATAGCCAGATGAACGCAAAACGGATTAAATGCATTCTGACAGGTGGATGCAAGTTCAAAAGTTCGGATACAGAATCGAAATGCAATGACAAAGAAAAGACTTGCACTATTACGGAAACTTGCTACAAATGCGGGAAGAAGTACACTGCTGTATTCACTTACAAACAGTTAGGGATTCCGGATTGGGGGGGTGACTAAATGAAGATTCCAGAATGTGACCATAATTTTGAAGAATGTGAGATATCCAATCCTTATAATTATGATTTTGATGAATTTAAGCCACGCGGCTCTAACCAACGTTTTCATCCGTATTATTGTAAAAAGTGCGGAATACTTATTTTGAAAAAAGTAGTTGATAATGGACGAGGAGTAGACAAATTTTTATGGGAGGATAAATAAATCATGAAAAATGCATGGAAAGTATTATTAATTTCACTTGTAGGAGTTATAGCAATTGTAATATTCGGGATCTTTGGAGTACAAAGTTTCCAGAATCATGCAATATCATTGGAAGAACAGGTAGAATCAGCATCATCAGACATTAAGATACAGGAGAAACGTAGAGTTGATCTGGTGTACAACCTTGCGGATTGCGTGAAACAATATGATAAGCATGAGAGTGAAACATTAAAAGCTATTGTTTCTGGAAGAACTTCTGGTTCAAACGATATTAAGAATGTTACTACTGCAATTTCAGCTGTGAGTGAAGCATACCCAGAATTAAAATCTTCTGAGAACTACAAACAGCTCATGACAGAACTTTCTATGACAGAGAATCTTATTGCAGAATACAGAGAGAACTACAACAAGTCAGTCAAATCATATCGCAAATATGTAAAAGCATTTCCTCAGAGATCATTCTTGAATATGCTTGGATATGACAAAAAAGAATTTGAATTACTCGATTTTGATACACCAGAATCAGCACCACAGAATTTATTTGAGGAATAGCTATGAAGACGAAAAGAGGTTGGAATTTTGGAGAATTTGAGATAACAAGAAGAGAGATTATCGCTAGTATTTCAATTATTGCAATAATGCTTCTTATTGGAGTATTAATTTCTTCCAAAATATCCGACTGGCAGATAAACCAAAATGATAAATACAATAAAGCAGTAAAGATTGAGTCCACGGATTTATTTCAGTATGGAATGGAAACCAATATTGGAAATGCTTTTGTATATGGCAAATTAAAGGCTGTAGATACAGTTACTTACCCCGAAATCGGTGGCAAATACATTTATGTTAAGAAAGTAAAAGAAAAATACACCATGCATACTAGAAGAGTTTCACATGGTTCTGGAAAGCATAAATATTACACCACAGAAACGTATTGGACATGGGATTATGTAGGAAAAGAAAGTAAGAAAGCTAAAAAGATAAATTTCTGCGGAATTGATTTCAAAAGTAATAAAATTGTTCTTCCAGATGATGAGTACGTTGATACGGTAAAAGAGTCAAGCCGTATCAGGTATAAATACTATGGAGTCGGAACAGAGTACAAGGGAACAATCTTTACATTGTTAAAAGACAAAACAATCAGCGATAAATCAGTGTTTTACAATAATAGAAATATCAATGAAACAGTTGAACATTTGGAATCCGATATGCCGTTAATATTGTTTAGAATCGGCTGGATTTTGCTAACTGGATTAGTAGTATTTGGATTTTATTGCTTAGACAATAATTGGCTTGAATAATAAAGGTGATTGAATGAACAAAATCATAAGCATATATTGGATAATTATAAACACATTCATATTTGTGTTAGCAATTGATTATTTGATACTTACAATATCATTGATGATTGAAGGTAATTATGGATTGTTTTCCACAGTATCAATGGTTGTAATAATAATATTTGCAGGAATAAAAGCAATTGAGAATATCATCAACGAAATAGAATAATAAATCAGTCAGAGAGCCAGAAAGGAGTGCCATTATGAGTGACTTGAAGATATTTACAGAAAACATCGAACCAGAAGCATTAAATCAGATTTATGCATTGATAAAACAGCCTGCATTTTCTGAATGTAAAGTACGAATCATGCCAGATGTTCACGCAGGAGCAGGATGTGTAATTGGCTTTACTGCTGATCTTGGAGATAAAGTAATTCCAAACATTGTTGGCGTGGACATTGGATGTGGAATGCTTACAACACAAATTCCTACCGATGTGGGAACAATAGATTTAAAACACCTTGACGAAGTAATAAGAAACAATGTTCCGGCAGGAAGAAATGTACGTGACGAAATCATAAATTTTGAAGAATTAGAAGAACTTCACTGCTTCCATCAGCTTAAAAATATCGAATGGATTCGCAGGAGTCTTGGCACACTTGGGGGCGGAAATCATTTTATTGAAGTTGATGCTGATTCAAAAGGAACAAACTACCTTGTAATTCACACTGGAAGTCGCAACCTCGGAAAACAAGTAGCTGAAATATATCAAAAAATTGCCATAGAAGACATGCAAGGTACAGACAAGCTCGAAACTGAAATACAAAAATTGGTGAAAGAATACAAGCGTTCTGGCAGACACAAGGAAATCCAAAATGGTATTGACAAATTAAAACGAAAATGGAAGCCAGACAAACTGGGTATTCCGAAAGAATTGTGTTACTTGACGGGAGAACACAGAAAACAATATCTGCATGATATGAAAATCTGTCAAGAGTTTGCGAGAATAAACAGGCGATGCATACAGTCAGCTATATTCTACAGCATGAATTGGACACTCCAAAGAAATACATGGTTCGACACAATTCATAATTATATTGACCACGATACAAACATTGTTCGTAAAGGTGCAATATCAGCTAAATATGGCGAAAAAGTTCTTATTCCAATGAATATGCGAGACGGATGCATTATTGCAGTTGGGAAAGGAAACGAGGATTGGAACTGTTCAGCCCCGCATGGTGCAGGACGTATTATGAGCCGGTCAAAGGCAAAAGAAAATATCTCATTAGAAGAATTTAAGGAGTCTATGGACGGGATATATACAACATCCGTTCAGAAATCTACAATTGATGAAAGCCCTATGGCTTACAAACCACCGAAAGAAATTATTGATAACATCAAAGATACCGTAGAAATAGTTGATATTATCAAACCTATATATAACTTCAAAGCAAGTGAATAACAGTCAAAGAGCCACATGAGAGCCAGACTAAATCCTAAGAAGAAAGGAGGTCTGGCTCTATTTTTATGCAAAAACTTACAGAGGGTTCACTCGAATGGTATCGAGCGGTATTAAATCAGGTTATCAGTGGGGATATGTCACTTTATCAGAATCAGAAAGATTGTCTTGATTTGCTCCTGAATATGAATATTGACCTTCCTTTCAGCGAAAATCCAGAAGCACGGAAAATGGCAATGAAAGTAAGCAAATATGCTCATACAGCTGCGGCAAGAAGCGCGGCACTGACTGGAAGCGGTGATTGTGACGATATTTACTGGCAGTATTTGCTGTTGGAAGCACCATGGATTTTTGAAAGCTATTTGTATTACATGGAAAAAAACAGACAGCCACGCAGGAAATTTTACGAACCTAGAAAGAAAACTCTGAACATTCTGGTTCAAGATCTTCAGGATTTAGAAGATAGAAAGATTGAATTTCTTGGCGTATCCATGCCGCCTCGAACTGCAAAGTCAACTACCTGTATATTTTTCCTGTCTTGGATAATGGGTAAACGCCCGAACAGCCACAACGCCATGAGCGGGCATAGCGGAATCCTTGCTGATGGTTTCTATGGAGAAATCCAGAACCTTATATCAACATCAGAATATACATTCAATGAAATATTCCCGTCATCAACACTCGAAAAAAAATCGGCAGATAAAAAAGAAATCAATCTTGGCGCACCAGACCGATTTTCAACGTTGACATGCCGAGGTATTGACGGTACCTGGACAGGTTCAGTTGATATATCTACTGACGGATACCTCTATGTCGATGACCTTGTTCGTGATAGGACTGAATCTTTAAGTCCTACTCGATTGGAAAACCGTTATCAAGATTATCTGAACGTTCTGGTTGACCGTAAAAATGATGGTGCACGAGAGCTGATGGTCGGAACACGATGGAATGTTATGGATCCTCTTGGAAGAGTAGAAACAGAGAAGCAAAAGAATCCGCTATACCGATTCAGAAAGATTCCAGCATTGAATGAAAATGGTGAATCTAACTTCGATTATGATTACGGAGTCGGTTTTTCTACAAAATATTATGTCGATATGAAATCGAGACTTGATTCAAATGAATGGCAAGCCAAATATCAGCAGGATCCATTTATTCGTGAAGGACTTCTGTTTCCAAGTGATGAACTCAGATTATACAATGGTGTTCTTCCTGATGGAGATAGTAGAGTGGTTACTGCATGTGACGTTGCATGGGGCGGTGGAGATAGCCTTTCGATGCCTATTGGACGGGAGTACGAAAACGGAGATGTCTATATCTTTGATTGGGTATTCAATAAAGGTACAAAAGAAACAACGCTTCCAATAGTTGTCGGAAAAATCATGGGCAATGAAATACGGCAGATTAATTTCGAAGCCAACAATGGTGGCGATATGTACAAGATGTACGTAGATGAAAAACTGAGAGATCAGAAATATAAGTGTAGTTGTACTTCAAGCAGAGCACCAGGAAACATGGAGAAAATGGCAAAGATTATTGCATATTCAGATGACATAAAAAGAAACTTTATTTTTTTGGATGCTGATCATAGAAACAAAGAGTATCAAGCAGCAATGGATGAACTTACATTTTTTGTTCAACTCGGAAAGAATACTCATGATGACTCACCAGATTCGCTCACACAGTTACAGATGTTTATTGAAAAAGGCTATGGAGCAACAGTCACAGCAACACAGAATCCATTTTGGGGAAGGAGATAGCATGGATACAAGAGAATACCTGAATCAAATCCAACGATACGACAAAATCATAAAAAACCAGATAGAAGAAATAAATTATCTTAAAACATTTGCAACTAGTATCAGTGCTTCTACTTATGGCATGGAAAGAGTTCAAACATCTGGTTGCAAAGATAGAATCGGAGATACCATTACAAAATTAGTGGATGCGCAGCGTAAATTAGCTGATACTTCAATGGATTATATGCAGAAACGACAGGAAATCATTGATACTATATCAGACGTAAAAGATGCAACTCTTTATGACTTGTTGTATAAAAGGTATGTAGAATGCAAGAAATTATCGGCTATTGCTGATGAAATGGAATACAATGACGAATATATTAAGCATTTGCATATTAAAGCCATAAAATACGTAAAAGACATGATGAATTTCGAAAGTTAGCACCTTTTCTTACTGAATCTAACTTTCCGATTATGTATAATATATGATGAAAATGTATGAAGCATCGGGTGAAAACTCGGTGCTTTTTTCATGTCTAAAAATAGGAGGTATAGGCAGTGGGAAGAAACAAAAGCAATTTTGTTGACCTATGCCAAGGCGATTTTGGCAGAAAAACTGCCTACACTGGCGTAGCTCAAATTACTACCAAAAATGTACTGAAAGTAATTGGCGATACAATTGGTGTTCACAATAGAAATAGGACAATGATTGATTATTTGTACAGATACTATAAAGGCGATCAGCCAGTTCTTTACAGAGAAAAACTTGTGCGTCCTGAAATCAACAATAGAGTGTGTGAGAATCATGCACTTGAAGTTGTTCGTTTCAAAGCATCCCAGACATACGGAGAACCAATTCAGTTTGTTTGCAAGAAAAAGAATGCTACAGAAGAAATCAACACACAAGTAGACCTGTTCAATGATTACCTGGATGAAGCAAATGCAGAAGCTAGAAATATTGAATTAGGAACATACCAAAGTGCTGTAGGAACTGCATATAAATGTATTCTTCGCGAAGAAGAATGGACAGCTGATTCAGACATCCCGCCATTTAGAATTTTTATTCCATATCCGGGAGATTGCTACATTGTTTATTCCAAAGGCACCGGAAAACCACTGATGTCGGTTCAGATATTAAAAGACGAAGATGACCAACAGTATTATCAGTGCTATTCAAAAAACCAGTATTTTATTGTGCAGAATGGAAAGATTAAAAAAGCTGGTCTGAATGGCTTCGGAAACATTCCGATTGTTGAATATCCAAATAATCACGACAGATTATCTGATGTTGAAATAGCAATCACAATGTTCGATACAATCAATAACATGCAGTCAAACAGAATGGATGGAGTTGAGCAGTTTGTTCAAGCCTTCATGAAATTCAAAAATTGTGAAATTGATGAGAATGAATTCCTCAAGATGGTAAAACTTGGTGCTATATCTGTAAAAGATACTGGAAATGGATGTCAGTCAGATGTTGAACTAATGACCGCTGAGTTAAACCAGTCAGAAAGCCAAGTTGCTAAAGATGATATTTACAGCAATATGCTGATTGTCGAGGGAATGCCAGACAGACAGCAGAATACAGGTGGAGACACCGGTCAAGCCGTATATCTCCGTAACGGATGGGATTTTGCAGAACGCAGGGCAAAACTGGATGAACCTTTTATCCGTGAAGCTGAGAAAGCATCTGCCAGAATCATACTTAACATTATAAGAAATACTACTGGAGATATAAAACTCTCAACAAGAGATTTCGATGTAAAAATCACCAGAAACCCAACAGATAACATGCTTGTTAAAGCACAGGCCCTTGATTATCTGGTTAAGAATAAAATACATCCGCTCATTGCACTTATTACTTGTGGATTATTTAGTGATCCGCAGAAAGTATACGAAATGAGTTTCCCATACATGCAGTCTTTGTATGAGAATCCAGAAGAGGAAGTGCAGAAAGCACAAAACCTACTTACTGGCAAGGATGTGATTGAAGAATGAATTCAATAACAAACTTTGATGAGATAAATACAGTTAATTAGGAGACGAGAAATCGTCTCTTTTTTAATACATAAAAAACAAATGCATCCCGAAAGCGTGAACATGGGAGACACCTTGTGCTGAGCGAACAGCGTTAAAAAGCGTATTGGTGATAGGAGATTTCAATGACAAGAGAAGATGTTAAAAAAATTTTTCCAGAAGCGACCGACGATCAGATTACTTCTTTTCTGAATCAGTCCAATTCTGATGTGGCTAGAGAAAAAGCAAAAGCCCAGAAGATGAAAGAGGATGCGGAGAAAGCAAAAGCACTGGAAGAAGAACTGGAAGAACTGAAAAAGCAGAACATGAGCGAAGCCGAGAAAGCAGAACTGGAACGTCAGAAAGAAAAAGCTGCAAACGAAAAAAGAATTTCTGACCTTGAATCTGCACTTGCAACTTCACAGAGAGAAGCACTGACAGGAAAAATCACTTCCATTTTTGCTAACGCAGGAATGCAAGGTGATGCCTACGCAGGAGCAATCAAAGCATTTTCCAATATGAATGCAGAAGATGCACTCAAAGAAGCCCAGACTTTTGTTGATGGAATTTCCGAGGTAAATAAAACAACTCTCGATACTGCAAAAGCTGCATGGGAAAAAGAAGCCCTTGAAAACACACCTAATCCGGGTGGTGGAGCTGGTGATGGTAACGAGATAAAGAAAAGTGAAGCATCCGAATACGCAAAAGCGTACTCAGCAAGAATGAACCCAGAAATCAAACCGGCGGACGATAACACACCGGTAAATATTTAATTCAAGTAAAGGAGATTTAGATTATGGCTTTTATGAAAACAGAACAGTATGAATCCACCCCTAACATTCTCGAATCTGAGGTTGGACTGGTACTTAAAACTTACACAGCAGAACAGACAAATGCTGAAACCGTTGGAACTAAGAAGATCATCAAAGCAGGTTCTGTATATCCGACAAATGCAACCGGTGCAAAAGGAATCGTATTTGAAGATGTTGATATGACAGATGATACTAAGAGACCAATTTCCGTAATTGTTGCAGGACGTGTTCTTGAAAAGAGACTTCCGGCAGTAGTTGATACTACAGCAAAGACAGAACTCGAAAAAGCAGGAATTGTTTTCGTAACTACTACAGACCCAGAATTTTAAGGAGGTATAACAGATGCCATTTAATGTATTAGAATCAATTACACAGGAAGAAAGACTTGCATTTTCTCAGGATTTTAGCGTAAAAAGACCGGGTATTCTTGATACCATTTTCCCAGATGTTAAAACCCAGTACCTGAAAGCTGAATACTACAGACTTATGGCTGGACAGAGACTGCCAGAGGTAGCATTTGTTCATGCACTTGATACCGAAGCAGAGATCGGAACCAGACCGGGATTCGAAAAAGTACTGACTGAAAAACTCTTCATTAAAAGAAAAATCAATCAGTCTGAGAGATTACAGCAGGCAATTGAAAACGGTGTGCCGGATAATGAAGCACTGAAAAACTTTGTATTTGATGATGCAGCTAACCTTTTTGAAGGTGTTGTTGCCAGAGCGAATGTTATGAAAGGCCAGTTCCTTTCTACAGGTGCTGTAAAAGTCAAAGAAAACCATGTAGATATGAATATTGATTACGGTGTCCCAGCCAGTGCGAAGGTTGATCTTACAGACTGGTCTAAACCGGATGCGGATATCATGGGCGATATCCAGAAAATGGTTGCAATCGCGGAGGACAACGGATTTGTTGTAAACAAAGCCCTCACATCCCTCAAGATGATTAATTACATGAGAAACAATACTGCTATGCAGACAGCGGTTCTGGGAGCAGCAAACAAACGACTCCTGACAAAACAGGAACTTGTAAACCTTATCATGCAGGAATATGGATTTACTATTGATCGTTGTGATGAAAAATTCAGATTCAGAAAAGCAGATGGAACGCTGAAAACTGGCAGATACTTCAAAGAAGATGTATTTACCCTGTACGAATCCGAAGCAAATGGTTCTTTCGGTACAGGACTCTGGGGCGTGACACCTGAGGAACTTGAATACAGACAGTTCATTCAGGAAGAAAACCGTTCTTTCGTAACACTGTCCATGTGGGCTACGCAAGACCCAGTTGCAGTTTGGACTAAAGCGTCCGGTATGTTCGTTCCTGTTGCGCCAAAAGCCAACGGCGGTATCGTGATCGGTACCAAAGCGGGGGAATAAACGGGCATAGTCTTGATGAGAGCAGCCAGTCACCAGCTGTAGCAAGTGCAGATGATACGTCAGCACATAAGTATACAGAAAGTGAGTTGTCTAATATGACTGTACCACAGTTAAGGCAACTTGCAAGTGACAATGGCTATGCCCTGACAGCAACTAATAAGGCTGGTATTATCACAGAAATCCTTTCTCAGCAAGGGTAGGTGAATACGAATGAACGAAGAACTTGTAAATGATTTGACAGTTTATTTGGCTGACGAAGCAGATTCACCCGAGATAATTCTCCTTTCTGTAAAACGTGCAATTCGTTCATTCAAAAAGAAGAGAAATTATCCGTCAAGTTATACAGAGAAAAAAATAAACAGCGATATGGAAAGCTGCTATGATTGCATCTTCGATTTGGCTCTTTACTTTCTTACAAAGCAGGGGGCTGAATTTCAATCATCTCATTCCGAATCATCTGTAAACCGAGCGTGGGATTCAGAGACGGAAATATTTGTTAATCATGGTGTCTTTCCATTTGTAAGCGGTTTAGGTTGAACAGATGGGATGGAACGTAACTCGCTCTTCCTCCCGGCGAGTTGCAGGGTTGCTCTTTTAAAGCAGGGAATGAGCAAAAAATCTGATAGGGAGAGAAAGAAAGGAACTGGCGATGGGATGTGAACATGAATGTTTTAATGAACACCGCTTCGAAGAAATTGAAAAAAGTATTCATGATATGCAGGAAAAGCAATCTGAAAGGCACAAAGAATTTTATTCAAGAATTAATAAGCTCGAACAGCAGACTGCCCTGTATAGCAATGACTTAGATCATATCAAAGAAACAGTCGATGAGATGAACAACAATTTAAAAATCCTCATGGCTGTCCCCGGCAAACGCTATGATACCATTGTCGTGTGTATCGTTACTGCCGTTGTCGGAACGATTGTAGGTTTTATGCTAAGCGGTATTTTTTAATTCCACTTGTAAGGGAGGATGGTGGAGTTATGGATTATAAGGATTTTACTGAAAGTGAAAGAAGATTTTATCTGCAAGAAGCAGGCTTTAACAGTCGAGAAGAAGAATTATTCCGATTACGGGTTTATGGCGAGAAAACACTGTGGGAAGCATCTGAAATGATGGGATACAGTCCGAGAACCATAGACCGGATTAACAATCGAATAAAGAAGAAAATAATAAAAGCTGCCCCGATGTATTAAGTCGGGGTTTTTCTTTGTATTGGCGATAATGTGACGTAATTATGGCGTGTGAGTTGATTATTCATTCCTGTATAATATAGGTATAAGGAGAAAACAATTATGCTTGTATTAGAAAATCCCTATGAGGGATTATGGGAGAAGCATCTGTCTGTAGACGATATGGACATGATTCTGGAATCCCGTACAGGAGGGAATATTTATGGCGAATTATCCATATTACCAAACACCAGTGATGGCAAGTCCGTATCAACAGATGCAGACACAGCCGTATCAAGATAGACTGGCACAGTTGCAAAGCAATTACCAGCAGGCAATGCCTTATGGACAAATGCAGATGCAACAGCCAATACAACAGGTTCCGCAGTTTTCCATGTTGCAAGGGCAGATGGTTGACGGGATTGATACTGTAAAAGCGAAGGATGTTGATATGTCTGGAAATCCTGTTTACTATCCAAAAACAGACGGAACAGAAATATACAAAAAGCAATTACAGGCAGACGGAAGAAGCAAGATTTGTGTTTACCGGCTTGTGAATCCAGATGAACAACAGCAACCGAAGCAGGGCGAGAAACAGATCGACATTGAATCTATGTTTAATCAGCTTCGGAACGATGTTTGCTCTGAAATATCTGGAATAAAAGATTTGCTACCGATACAAATGTCGGTCACAAATGATTCCCCAAGACAGCAGAACGGAGGTAAACAGAGATGAGCTTCAACCCAAACGCCATGATGAAAAAGCAATTTGAAAAAATGATTTCTCAGAGGTTCGGAAGTGTTGATAACATGATGAACGATATGAGTAAATTTGCAGGAAATAATCCGACATTGAAAAATGCGTTGGATTTATACAAAAAAGGTGATACAGATCAATTACATCAAATACAGCAAAATGTATTTAATGAAAAGCACTTATCACCAGACGGAATTATACAGAAATTCCTTGGATTATAACATTTCCCCATAATTGGGTGATTAAAAATCGCTACAATTTGGGATGACAGCCGCGGATGTCTCCTATTGTAAATAATATTTAAGGAGACTAAAAACATGATGAATGGTTCTAATTACAGTCTTAGCGACATTGCTGCCGCTACAGGCTCTAATAACCGTGCCAATGATATGTGGGGCGGCGATGGTTTTTCACTTATCTGGCTTGTGCTGATCTTCGCAATCTTCGGATGGGGAGGCTTCGGCGGCTGGGGCGGTGGCTTCGGTGGAAATGGTGGAAACGGTGCAAATGGTGCAGGCTTCCAGGGATTGGCTACACGTGCCGATATCAATGAGAGTTTTGCTCTTAACGATATTCAGAACGGTATCAGAGGTATTCAGCAGGGCATCTGTGACAGCACATATGCTCTCAACAATACCATGCAGAGTGGCTTCAATGGTGTGAACGTTGGAATGCTCCAAGGCTTCAATGGTGTTCAACAGGCAATTAACGCTGATACAGTGGCTAATATGCAGAACACAAACGCATTGCAGTCTCAGTTAGCTCAGTGTTGCTGCGACAACAGGGAAGCTATCCAGGGCATCAACTATAACATGGCTACCAATACTTGTGCTCTTCAAAACACAATGAACAACAATACCAGAGATATTCTGGACAATCAGAACAGCAATACAAGAGCAATCCTTGATTTCTTGACGAATGATAAGATTGCAACATTGCAGGCAGAGAACTCTGATCTGAAGCGTGCTGCATCTCAGGATCGCCAGTCCGCGCTGATTGTAACTGAAATGAATGCACAGACGCAGCGATTAATCAATTCAATCAATCCATCCCCGATTCCTGCATTTCAGGTACCGGCTCCGTATGCATACGCAGGATGCAACGGATATGGAAACGGTTGCTGCTAAGTAACTCACCCTTAGAGGTTGACTAAATTCTAAGAGGTGGGTTGCGGCTCACCTCTTATTTTGATTGAGAGGTAGAAATATGAGTTGTAAAAATGTTTGTAAGCTCTGCAACCATCTTGTGATAAGCCAGTCTGTTGCGTTTACTGGTGGCAACCTTGTAATCACACTTCCGGCAGGCAATTATAGCAATGGAGAAAAGTATTGCATTGTGATCGCACAAAGTATACCAACAACCACTACGATTGCCGCCCCGGTAATGATTCAGCTAGGAACGGGGGAAACCTTATATCCATTACAGAATCGTTGCTGTGCACAGGTTACAGCTTGTGGCGTAAGAACCAGAACAAAATACGCAACAAGAGTAGCTACGAGTGCAACCGGTGGAGTATTCAAGATGTTAGGAAATCCAGCTTGTAGTCCGAGTAACAATTTGACAGCAATTAATGGTACAGCCCCAACGACAGATGCACCTGTTACACAGGCTGTCAGAAAGGGGGCAATGTAATGCATAAAGTTGCAATGGAAATGGGAAAATGGGCTATGGAAAAAGCCAAGGCACATGGCTTCGATAATCTCAGTGCTCAAGACTGGGACGATCTGAAAGACTGTATGGAATCCGTAAAGTGTGCGATTTGCGCAGATAAGGATTACAGAATCGTAGAAGCTATGGACGAATGCGAACAGGAAGAGAAGTATCTTGGACGCATGGGATATGACAGGTATCGTTACTCAAACGGCAGATTTGCCCCGAAAGGCAAAGGAAGTCGTATGGGATATAAACCATATCTGTACATGGAAGATGATGACTGGATGGACGAGTATCTGAACAATCCAGAGTTTGAACGTAATATGTACCGCATGGGTTATCATCCAGACCGTAGTGACATGAGGATGGATGAAATGAACCATAAGCAGTCCAGATATGGCGAAAGCTATGACAGATACAGCGAGAACCGCAGACATTACCATGATTCCAATGATACAGAATCTAAGAGAAAAATGGACGATTCCATGAAAGAGTACACATCTGACATTATCCGTAATCTTACAGAGATGTGGTCAGATGCAGATGCGACTCTTAGACAGTCGATGAAAACCGACTTAACTCGTCTGATACAGCAGATGAATTGAATATAAAATGAATTTTGCCCTTGTTACAGGAATGTAGCAGGGGCAGTTTTTTTGAAAGGAGAATTATTATGAAGAAATTATTTATTAGTCAGCCAATGAGAGGAAAGACAGATGAGGAAATTCTTGCAGTAAGAGAAAAAGCAATTAAGAGCGCAGAGGAGCAGGTTGGCGAACCTGTAGAAGTAATTGATTCTTTCTTCCAGTCAGCACCAGTGGACGCAAAGCCACTCTGGTATCTGGGCGAATCCCTTAAACTTCTGGCAGAAGCTGATGTGGCGTTCTTTGCTAAAGGATGGGACGAAGCCAGAGGATGTAAGATTGAGAACACCTGTGCCATTGAATACGGAATTCCTGTTATTGAAGATTATACAGCATAAGCCAAAAAGGATGGTGATAAACCATGCTAAGACAATTTTACATGAACGGAGACCTATGGAGAGTGCAATTCGTATCTCCGCACGACAGCGTGTTAATTGACCGTACAGGCAATAGAACACTTGGAGTATCGGATTATTCCACCCATATTATTTCAATCGCAAATAATCTGCATGGGGAACTTCTGAACCGTGTGTTTATCCATGAGTTAGGGCATTGTGTGATGTTCAGCTATGGTTTGTTGCCAGAACTTCACCGCATGGTCAAGAAACGGTATTGGGTTGACGCAGAAGAATGGTGTTGCAATCTTCTGGCAGACTATGGACAGTTTGTTATTGGCACAGCCAGAGATGTTTTAGGAAACCAGTTCACATATGTAGCTCCTGTTGGGGCAGAAAGGATTATTGCATAAATGGCGAGAATAGCAGAGAAAACAGTGATCGTTGATGGTCAGGAATATAAACCGGGAGATGCGATTCCAGACTTTAAGAGCATCAAATGTGTTGATACAAAAGAACCAAGAAAATATCAGGGATTATCTGCGGATGTTTCTGTCCTGAATGAGGTTGTTGCAAAATACGCTTCTGGTGGGGCATCCTGTTTTATGTCCGATACGGGAGAATACTATGAGTATGATCGCAAGGAAAAGGCATGGAAACTTATCACCAATATCACACAACGTGGATTTGATTCCGAAAAGGCATATGGTGCTTTAAAAAAGCATTTAGACAATATTGCCTTTGGATTATTGAGCAAGAAAAGAGGAGTATCAATACAAAATGGTACTGTAAATATCATTTTATATCCAGAAGACAACAATCGTGTATTTTGTGTTGATGATAATATTAAATCTGAATACGAATGCCAATTTTCGTGGAGTCATATTGATACATCAACAGGAGAAGAAATCATTACACAAATTAATCCTGCGTTACGGTTTGAAATTGGAGATTTACTGCATGTTAGAGTTGATGGTAATTATATAAGATTAAGCACAATCTTTACAGGATATGATAATACGAATTCTAAACAAGAAAGCATTTACAGGTTAATTAACAATAATCAATGGTATGATGAGTCTATTTCTTATTCAATCATGGGTTATTATAATACTAAATCTGAATTCAATCAAGGACTATTGGATTTTTGTGTAAAACATGATATTGGAATTTTAGAAATATACTCAAAACCATACTTTGTAATGAGACAACCGTTTGAACGCGGTTCTGGGTATGTTACTGTTATCGGGGATATGGCAGATGGAATGGTTTGTAAATATTCTGTTGATCTTAGAACTAATGAAGTCAAATTAGTAAAAGCACTTTAACCAAAACATGTACCACAACATTTATCGAAAGAGGTGATATAAATGATAAAAAACACAGTTATTTTTGATGGAATTCAATACAATCCCGGTGATGAATTGCCGGATTTAGGCAGTTGGGTGTGTACAGATGCAAAAGGTATGGTTCGTGATTACGAGGGACTTTCAAAAGACGTATCAAAGCTCCCACATTATGTGCAGAGCGGTTCTTCGGCGTTGTGCCTTGATACGTCTGAATTATACGAATATCACAAACCTACCGACAAATGGTACAAACTGTAAAGGAGAAGCGCATATGGCATTAACAGCAAAGAAAGTATATGCAATTTTAAAACGCCAGATTTCCGATATGCAAGCAAAACTAAACAGCCCTGTAAGATACAGAGGTACAGTTGCAACCGCTGATTTACTTCCATTAAATCCGGATATTGGAGATATGTACAATATCGAGTCTAAGTCGGTCTACGGCGAAGCAGGAATGAACGTGGCGTGGAATGGGGTAGTATGGGATACCATGGGTGCCCCGATTGATATGTCTTTGTATTTGACAAAAGAAGGAGCAGATACCACAATACAAAACATGGTAAATGAGTACCTTGAAAAGAATCCAGTCAAGCCCGGAGCCACCACAGAACAGGCACAGCAGATCGAACGGAACAAGACGGATATTGGTTCACTGAAAACGGAAACTGGTTCGCTAAAGGAAGATTTATCCAACAAAATTACAAAGTTCTATGCAAGTAATTTAGGTGAAACTCATATCACTGATTCTGACAATGGAAAGATTCAAGATATGATGATATATGGCAAATCATCACAGGATGGAACACCATCAATCGAAAATCCAGTTGAGATTAAGAGCGTTGTGAATCCTACAGTTAAAGTAACAAATGAAGATGGATTAAAGGTTCAATCTGTTACGCTTAACAATATCACCCTTAATGCAATCCCTGTTTCAAGTGGTGGTAATGTAACCATCGGCGGACAACAGTATATTAGTGATTATGTGGATATTGAGAAAGGAAAATTGTATCGAAAAGTAAAGCGATTAAACTTGAAAGATGTTAATGATACAAGTATAGCACATAGTTTCCATTCAAACGGAAATGGTTATTTATCATTCAGTTTATCCTTTATTGGAATCGCAAATAAAGAGCACCGACCTATATCGAACCGATATAAAGGTTCGGGGTGGACTGATAAAAGCGGATATGCGTACACTCCTGGTGGTAATGACATTATTTTTGTTGATGATAGATTTACGGATAGGCAAACAGCAATTAAATTAGTTCAAGATACATATGTAATTTATGCATTATCTTCACAAACTGAAGAAGACTTATCGCTTGAACAAATCAAATCCCTAAAATCACTATCCACATATTATCCGATTACAAACATCAGCGTCAATTCAGAACAGCTTGACGGATATACAGTATTTAACTATCCAATAAGTATGGCTAATGGGTGGAATTATGTCAAAAAGCAACTTAACGATAACCGTGACTACATCTACGACATGGACATGCAGAGTGCAGAAGCCTATGTCAACAGCGAATATGCAGTAGCATTAACAGAATTGGAGGTATGATTATGTTATATAGAACATTATTAAAACTTAAAGAGAGAAACGGTCTGACAGACGATTTAAAGAATAAGATTGATATTTTCTTTGCGACTGGCAGGATTACTGAGGAACAATACAATGAATTGATGGACGTTGTGGTTGAAGAAAAACCAAAAGTGGAAACTAATTAATTAAATGTGGATTTAGTTAAGTAAAAATCTCTCATAAATTCACTAAAATATCTATCCAGACAGAACAAACAGTGCTATAATCACTATAACAGAACACGAAAAAAGAGGAGCTGGACTCCCGACTACCAATCAAAAAGTCCAACTCCAAGCACCACAAAGGGTACAGGTATATTATATCACAGTACCTTCCCTTTGTGAACCCAAAAGGAGGGTATTTTTTTATGAGAGAAAAATTCGTGAATGGGTTCATGACAAAACTGTATGGAGAAATTCCAGAAGAATATCTTGAAACAGTCAGAAACAAACTAGCGTTGTATGTAAATGATTTTGATATCAGTCAAAGAGAAACCGCAGTCGCAAAGTATACTGGTTATTTACCAGATTTTTATAAGGCGTACATTGTGAGCAGAAAAATCGAGGGTTTGAGTAAAAATACACTCGAACTGTACAACCTGTATCTCAATGATTTTTTCTTTACCGTAAATAAAGATGTAAAAGATATTACCGCAAATGACATTCGTGTATATCTGTACACAACACAAGAAAACAGAAATATCAGTAACCGTACACTGGACAGCCGTAGAACTGCCATACACGCTTTCTTCGAGTGGGCTGCAAACGAGGGATATATAGGTAAGAACCCATGTAGAGTTATCAAAAATATCAAATACGAACGCATTGAAAAACAACCTCTGACAGATATGGAGTTGGAAAGAATCAGGCAAGCTTGCGAAACAGTACGTGAAAAAGCACTGGTTGAATTTCTGTACAGTACCGGAGCTAGAGTTACTGAAGTGTGCGGTGCAAAGAAAACAGATGTGGATTTTTATAAAGGAGAAGTTGTGGTACTAGGAAAAGGAAATAAGCACAGAAAAACGTATTTGAATGCTCGTAGCAAACTTCTTTTAAAACAGTATCTTGATTCCAGAGATGATGATTCAGAATATCTGTTTGTGAGTGATCGCAAACCACATCAGGCGTTGAAGAAAGAAACTATCGAGAAGATTGTCCGTGAAATCGGAAAAAAATCAGGATTGGACAGACCTTTAACACCGCATCTGTTTCGCCATACGCTTGCCACTATGCTACTTCAAAGAGGAACACCAATTACGGAAGTACAAAAGATTTTAGGGCATGTCAATATAAATACAACAACAATATACGCCAAAGTAGCGGATGAGGATGTAAAAACATCCCATATGAAATATGCGATTTAATCAAAGCACGACTCCGCAAATATGTAGATGTAGACGACTTGGAGGAATCATATGAGAGGATTAAAACGTCAAAAGCAAACAATATACTGGTCTAGGGTAAGCGAAGAACTTGATGGGATAGATACCGTACCGTCCTACAGTCAGCCACAAAGTTTTAAGTTTTCCGTATCATCCACCGCAGGAACACCAGAGGAAATATCGTCAGGAATTGTGCCGGATTACGACAGGTACATTACTTCCTTTGACCGTTCTTTCCATCCACAAGAGGGAGATGTATTTTGGATTGATATCGTGCCACAGGTTGACACACTGGGAAATCTGGTTCTGGAAGATGGTATTCCTACAACACCGCCAGATTATCGTTTGAAGAAAATCCTTGATACACAAAGAGGGAATCTGGCTAGATATGGAATTAAAAAGATAGGTGCAGAAGAATGAGCGGACGAGTAATCAAATGCAATCTGAGTCAAAAATCTATTGGAAATGCAATCAAAGAATTGAAAACATATCAAAACAGTCTTCGCGATAAAAACGAGCTGTTTCTTAAAAGACTTTGCGAATTGGGAATTCCTGTCATAGACGAAAATATTATGTTGGCACAGGGAGATTCTGATAAAAACCACAATACCTACATCAAAATCAATCGTTTTGGAAACTACGCACAGGCAACTCTTGTGTGTGAAGGAACTGACTTGAGCTTCATTGAATTCGGTGCGGGTATTTCGTACAACACTCCGGCAGGAACAAGCCCCCATCCAAAAGGAGAAGAATTTGGATATACTATTGGTTCCTACGGACAGGGCAAAGGAGAAAACGAATCGTGGGTATATGTCTCTGATTCTGGCGAATGGGTACGTTCTTACGGTACAGAGGCCACGATGCCCGTGTACAAAGCAAGCGTAGAAATTATGCAGAATATCCGTAGAATCGCAAAAGAAGTGTTTTCTGCATAAAAACATAACACCTTTTCTTACTGAATATAACGTCTGTTTTATGTATACTGTAAGATATAAAAGCATCTACCGGAATGGTGGGTGCTTTTTCTATGCTTAAAGCAAGGTGGTGACAGAGATGCCAGATGTAGTAAAAAATCCAGTTTCGGATGTATTTGAACGATGGAGAACAACTATTGAACCTGTTGTAGGAAAAGGTAACTTTTCTAATGATGAAAGCCAGACGGTAGTTTCAAACAAAAAGGTTTACGCACGTTTGTTCTTACTTGGAAATCCAACATCACGCGGCGACCTTGAGGGGGACGAGTGCGCGACAACGCCATCTTTCCAATCAGAATCCTATGCAACTGGTTCAAAAGCTTCTTCAAAAGTATATGAAATTGACGCTGCCAGTCACAAGGCTATGGTTGGCATGGGGTTCCGTAGGATATACGGGCCCGTAAGACAAAATAATGCTGATAACAGCATAAAACGTGTTGTTAGCAGATATAGCCGGGTATATACCGGCACATTACTCTAGGAAAGGAGTGAGAAAAACATGGAACAAATTATGAACTATGTGAAACCGGAACTTCTAATTGTAGCCGTAGTACTGTACTTTATCGGAATGGGTATCAAAAAATCTGAAGCCATCCCAGATAAATATATACCGGCAATTCTCGGTGTTTTAGGAGTCCTGATTTGTGGAATTTATGTTATTGCTACATGCGCTATATCTGGCGCACAGGAAATCGCAATGGCAATTTTTACCGCAATCACACAGGGAATCCTCGTTGCAGGACTTAGTAATTATGTAAATCAGATTGTAAAGCAGGCAAGTAAAGAAGACTAGAAGGAGGTGATCCTTTTATCTCCCGGTACAGGGTTACGTACTAGAACCAGAGCCGTTAAGGCTCTTTTTTATTGCAATAATTTATAGCCGAAAGGCAGAAAGGAGCCAAAATGGCACGATTAACTACACTTGGTGTGAAATTTTCATATGCCGTTGAAACCGTGAAAGGCACAAAGCCCGCCAAATTCACACAGCTGGAAGAAGCTTCTTCCATCGGCGGTATTTCTCTTGAAACAGAACAGATTGACGTTTCTGCACTTGAAGATTATCTGACACAGTATGCAGCTGGTAGACAGGATACTGGTGGTACATGGGAAATCGAATTTATCATGGATCCAGATAAATCTGTTAAACAGATTAAGAAACTGTACGAAGATTCTAAAACTGCAAAAACTACAGGACTGGCAACTTGGTTCCAGGTATCATTCCCGGATATGTCCGACGCATTCTTTGTTATCGCAGAATGTGGTCGTGAAATCCCAATGCCGGAAATTGCACAGAACGAAGCGGCAACCATGTCCATTTCTCTTATTATCAGTACTTATAAGGGACTGGATACCAAAGTTGAGCCGACAGCAGCTGCTGAATAAGATGTAAAAACAGGGAGGTATATTCATGTTTAGTTTCTCAGTAAATGATAAAACATACAAAGTAAAATTCGGATATGGAGTGCTTACCCAGTCGGACATTCTTACACAGGTGTCTTCTATGGGGACAATCACCAACCCGAAAGATATGATTAAAATGATTCCAGAACTGATTCTGGTAGGACTGCAAAAAAAACACAAAGATGAATTCGGATACGAAACCGAAGAAGAAAAGAAAGTTGCATATGAAAAGGTATGCGACCTTCTGGACGACTACGAAGATGAATCCACAGAGGAAAATCCTCATAATGGATTTACTTTATTTGAAAAAGCAAGTAAGGAGCTTGAGAAGAACGGTTTTTTATCCGGAATGATAAATGCAATGGAGAAAGCGGAGGACAAACTTCCGAAGACTCCACAGGATCACAAAAAGAAGAGTTAACATTCGCAGAAGTGGTTCATAAGAAATTACTTCCATTGTACTTATCAATCGGTGTTTCCGAAGAAAAGTTCTGGGATTCCACTCCGTATGACCTTGAGCCATACATGGAATCTTATAATTTAAAACGTAAAATTTCAGATGCAGAAGCATGGCAGTACAACATATATACTATGTGCGCTGTACAAACAGCAGTTGCAAATGTTCTTCTCGGAAAGAAATCAAAAGCTGAATACATCGGAGAGCCGTTTATGCAGAAAGAAAAATGTAATTCAGATAATGAGGAACATATTTCGGAAGATGAGAAGAAGAAACAGCGTGAAAAATTGCTTATGACCTTACAGCTTATGCAAGCAAATTTTGAATTGAATCACAGTAATGACGAGGGCAGGCAGGATTAATAAGTCTTGTCTGCCCTTTATTTTTTTGTTTTAAGGAGGTGTTTTAATGGCAGATAATACCATAGATACCCTTGATATACAGGTGGAAAGTAGCACCGCCAAAGCAGTTCAGTCCATCAATAACCTTATAAAAAAACTCGGTACACTTGATAAATCTCTTTCCGGTATCAATACTGGTGGGCTTAGAAATTATTCGAAAGAACTTGGGAGAATTGCACTCGCGTTCAACTCCATCGGTAGTATCAATACTTCCAAACTTGATAAAGCCATTTCAAAAATAAATGCTCTCAGCAAGGTTGATTTGAGCAATCTGAAGAACCAGAAAATCGATATTGGCCTTGACATCAAGGGCGGAGACCAGACGCAGAAGTTACAGTATGCCATTGACAAGACCATTCGAGATATAAAAGTTGACACATCTGCATTATCTAGTCAGATTATCAAGTCATTCAATCTCAAAGGTGGTGCAGCAGCTAAAATCCGCACTCAGATGACTGAATTGTCAAAAGAAATGGCTCAGTCCTATGACGGAACAGAAGTATCTGCAAAGCTCAACGAGATTATGACCAATATCGGAAATACCATAATCCAAAATGGTAAGGTAGTAAAATCCGACCTCGGAGATTACCTCAAAGGTGCAGACCAAGAGTGGATTGATTTCTATAATGAATTTAAGAACAAAAAGATTTATGTTTCAGACATGCTTAAAGCAGATATCGGAAAGAGCGAATTTTCTGAAATTTTAAAAGAAAATCTTTCGTATATTGTAAGAGATGCCACCAAAGGCATAACTATTGATTGGGATGAATTGACTGATAAGTACCCGACTTTATTTTCCAAGGACATCGCAAATCAAGCAGATCAAATAATATCTTTCCTTGAAAAAATTAAGCTTGCCAGAGACAATATCAAACCGGTATCTATCCAGTCTCTTATGGGCTCTGATGCAACAAAAGCTTCGGACGAAGCATGGGGCGCAAGTACTGACGCATACAATCAGCTTGCTGAAAAAGTTAAAGAACGCATACAAAGCACGTTGCAATCTGCAAATGGCGAACTTCCTGTTGACATTAAAATCAATACAGACAAGATTACTCTTGATATTCAGAAGGCTATCAATAAAGCTGCTGAACTGAAATACAACGCAGTAAAGGTCACACTTGATGTTGATACTGGGCAGATTAAAGATGCTGTATCTGAAAAGCTGAAAGAACTTGATGCCGGACAGATGACTTCCCTTGCTGATAGCATGAAAAATTTCTCTATTTCGTTGAAAGACCTTGGAAGTGTGAATTTTAAAGGCTCTGGGCTGAACATGGTTATCAATTCCATCAACAGACTTGGGCAAGCCGATTGGAGTAATTTTAGCAATGGAACATTTGGAGAAATAATAAATGAATTATCAACCAAGTTACCAGAACTCGCAAATGTTCCGGATGTTTCCAACAGCATTAACAGAGTAATCAGTTCCTTGGCTAGATTGGCTAGTTCTGGACAGAATATCCAGAAAGTCGGGCCTGAACTGAGCAACATTGCAAATGAGTTGAAATCTGCGATTGAAAAGATTAATTCTGTAGGAACTGTTTCCGAACCGATTAATCAGTTTGTTGCTTCGCTTTCCAGACTTGCAACTGCTGGTAATAAAATGGCGCAGACAACAGCTCAGTTCCCGGCATTGACAAGAGAAATTACAAATTTCTTTAATACTATGAAAAATGCACCTGAGATCAGCAACAGCACTATCCGAATGACAGAAGCATTATCTCAGTTAGCAAATGCTGGAAGTAGAGTCGGGAGAGCTTCAAGTACCACTTCATCCGCATTATCTGGGATGCAAAACCAGTCTTCGAAGACAATACAAGCAATCAGTGCCATGGGAAATGCGTTTTCAAGATTTTCACAGAAAGTATTGTCCTTGAGCGGAAGAGTAGTTCGTTCTATTGCAAATATCGGCAAGAGTGCTCTGAGTGCTGAAAAGAATCTCAGCAAATTATCATCTCCAATCAATAAGATTGCAACTGGACTGAGCAATATCTATGCAAAAGGATTCCTCGCAAGTAGAGCATTAAGCACATTGTCTACTCCGATAAAATCTGCAATGAATTATGTCGAGACATTGAACTATTTCAACTCAGCATTCAAGCAGGTTGCAGAAAATATTGATACCTCTGAATGGAAGAAAAGTGGTGTAAAATCTGCCGAGGAATATGCAAATTCATTCCAAGCAAGAGCAAAACAATTATCCCAGAAACTTACCGGATTTAATATTTCTGACACAGGTGAGATGACCAGAACTAACACTGCCAGTCTTGGGCTTGATCCAGAAAAGACTATGCAGTATCAGGCAACATTTGCACAGATGGCATCTTCTATGGGCGACACATCTGAAACAGCATTGAAGTTATCTGATGCGCTTACAATGATTGGCGCAGACCTTGCATCTGTAAGAAATATGGACTTTGAAGATGTATGGCAAGACATGTCTTCTGGTCTTACTGGAATGAGCCGTGCGCTTGATAAATATGGTGTGAATATACGAAATGCCAACATGCAACAGGAACTGGCAAGACTTGGAATTAATGCTAATGTGTCTAGTATGATACAAGCGGATAAGACGATTCTGAGAACGATTATCTTGTTGAATAGTTCTAAGTATGCATGGGCTGATTTGTCAGAAACGATAAACAGGTCGGTAGCGTGATAAATGCGTAGCTACTGACAAGTCGCTCATATCGAAACCGTCAAGTAGGATATGAGTTATAAGTGATGAAGTAAACTGGAAAGCCGTTTGCAACGGTAATCAGAGAGTGAAGGCTATGATTAAAGCCATAGTCAACCGCAACGCGTAGGAAGTGAAACTGTAGTTGAGATATTACAGAATATAATCTTCCCAAGAGGCATCACTATCGGACGGTACGGATGCAGAATCCGTGGTAAAAAGGTACGCTGGACTGCATTGTAATAATGCAGAAGTAAGGACAAAAAGCCTTACGATAACAACTCGAAATCAACCGGCAAATCAAATTCGTATGTTGCAAGCTAATTTTGCGTCCCTTGGAAGAACAATAGGTTCATTATTCATCCCTATTTTGCAAACAGTTCTCCCGTATATCAACGCAATCGTTATAGCATTACAAAGAATGTTTGCGTACATTGCAAAACTACTTGGAATCAAACTGTCAAATTTCGTATCATCTACTGGTGGTATTTCTGTAGATACCGGAGATATTGCAGATAATATGGATAATGCCAGTGGTGCAATTGATACTGCAAATAAGAACGCTAAAAAACTTGAAAAAACATTATCTGTTATGTCCTTTGATGAACTGAATCAGCTCAACGATAATTCTGATTCTAGTAGTTCAACTGCTCCGTCTTCTGGCTCTGGAACAGGCGGTTTGGGGCATATCGGAGCACTTGATGCAGCTTTGGACGATGCTTTATCTGCTTATCAAAAAGCATGGGACGAAGCATTCAAGAAAATGTCCAACAGAGCAAATGAGATGGCAGATGCTATCGTGAATGCCTTTAAGAAAAAAGACTGGAAAGGTCTTGGAAAAATAATGGCAGATGGCATCAACTTGGGAATGAAAAAACTCTATGATGCAATCAACTGGAACAAAGTTGGCCCGTATATCACGAAGTTTACCAGTGCATTCACGCAGACATTCAACAGCCTTGTTGATAACATCAACTGGGATTTGATCGGACGTACTTTTGGCGCAGGTGTAAACACTATTGTTAATACAGCAAATCAACTTTTAGAAGGAATTGACTGGAAGAATCTTGGTGCTAAATTCGCAAATGGCATTACGGGACTTGTAAGAGAAGTTGACTGGGGCAATTTCGGTAATCTGATTGGAAATTCCTTTATGCGTGGCTGGAGAATATTTGAAGGATTCGTAGAAAATCTTCAATATGGAGAAATAGGAACAGCTGTCGCAGAAGGCTTGAACGGAATCTTCGAAAAGATTAATTTTGGCGAAATCGCTCATACGCTCGCAACCGGCTTGAATGGTGCTTTTGATACACTCGCTTCTTTCACTGCGACTTTTGACTGGAATGGAATGGTTGATAATATCACGGGCGGTATTGTGACTTTCATGCAAGAATTCGACTGGAAAGAAAACGGAGCAAAGCTGGATGATTTCATAAATCATTTGCTCACATCTCTTATAGAAATCGCCAAAGGCGTTGATTGGGAAGCATTCGGTCATAACGTAGGTGTATTCCTTAGTGAGATTGACTGGGCTAAACATTTAGGACAGTTACTTACTGTCATTGGTGATGTTCTTGGCGGTATTTGGGAAGGTCTTGGAAGTACATCTGCCGGCACATTCGTTCAGGCTATGGCTGTCTTTGCAATTGGTAACAAACTCATGCCGTTAGTTGATACAATCACTAAGTTTTTTACCGGTGATACTGTATTCGGAAATCTTTCTAAAGCTGTACAAGGTATGCTGAATCCGGCAATTACAGAGGCAGTGAAAACAACTATCCCAGCCCTCGGAACTTCGTTAGGTTCTCTTGTGGCAACTGGCGGTGGAATTGCATTAGCAGTAACGGGCGCAGTATTGCTCACTAAGAAATTAGCAGGACTTTTCGAGACCATGCAAGGCGGTAATGGAATGACTACGCAATATGGCGGTTATCTCCATGATTACGCAACGCAACTTACCAATGTAGCAAATCTTACCAACGAACAATCCGAAGCATTGTGGCAATTGATTGAAACTGACGAAGAACTTGGCAAATCCCACGATGAAATGTACGCCGATATGGTTGAAAAACTGAAAGAGTATGGTGTTTCATCCAACCAAGCCAGAACAGCTCTTGAGCAGTATGGTGCACAGGCCGGTGTATCGGCTGAATTCGTCAAAGGCATGACCGATCAAATTGCTACTCTTGGAGAAGGTATGTCAGAAGCAGCGAGCAAATTTGACACGTCAAAAATCAGTATTTCTGAATTGAAAAACGAATTATATATGCTGAGTCTGCAATCTGATGAATTTGGTGGTTCATATAAAACTGCTATGGATGAACTGGACAATGCCAATAATGGCGGAACCATCACAAACACAAAAGATGCATTGGATGCAGTCTATACTTCCCTTAAAAATGCCGGAGTGCCACTTGATGAACTTAATAAGAAGTTAAGAAAAGACTTTCCAGAAGCAACTGTGGCAACAAAAACTGCTATTGAAAAGAATATTGTTGGCGCACAGCAAACAATTTCTTCTTCTGTTGGTAAGGCATCTGCTGACACCAAGACAGCTACAAGTGAAATGGCAAAGAGTGCTACAGATGATTTCTCAGAAATCCAGAAACAAGCGGACACTTACATGAAAGGCATGGAAACCACGACAACCAGTTCCTGGGGCAATTCTTCCAGAGAAGCTACATTGAAAGCCAGAGAAATGAAAAATGCCGTAAGTACCGAACTTGGATACATGGATAAATCGGTTACAAGTCATTTCAAAAGCCAGTACAACATTGCTTATGGAAAATGGCAGAATATCGGAAGAGATATTTCTTCCTACATTTCAAAGACCATGTGTGGAAATATCGAAGGCGCTCTCAAAAATGTCGTAAGAACAATCAGAAATTCGTTCAGTGACATGTATAGTATCGGTCAAAATGCCATGTCCCGGCTTGCGAATGGAATGTATTCAGTACATATCGCAACTCCGCATATATACATGAATTCAAGTGCAAATGTAAACGGAAACAGTGCATCCTATAGATGGGATTCCGGTGTGAACTGGTATGCCAAAGGTGGTTTATTCAATAATGCATCTGTTATCGGTGTAGGTGAAGCCGGAAACGAAGCTGTTCTTCCGTTGGAAAACCGGAAGGTAATGAAAGGTATTGCTGACAGTATTATGTCTGGATATGACGGTTCCATGGGGCTTACAAAAGATGAACTTGCAGCTGCTGTCGAACGTGGAGTAGTTACTGCATTGATGAATAATGGTGGATTTGGTAGCTCAGCTCCCGAATACATCATGAATAGCATCAAAGTCAATGAGCGTGAACTTGCAAGGATTGTTACAAAAGCTCAGAATAATACGGATTATCGCATGAATCCATCCCCGGCATATTGATTTTTTGACCAAAATCTGGTAATATAAAATACAGATAAGGGTCGTTGAAACCCAAAAGCATACCAAGGATGAAATGAGGGAAAATCCTCAAAATCTTTGGTATGCTTTTTTTTATTTCACAAAAATCCTGCCTGCATATGCAGTTGCGAATGAAAGGAGTTATATGGAAATAGTAAGCATCAAGAACAATGAAGCATTTACAGATAGCAGAATAATTGCAATAGGCACAAACAATAAGCATCATTCAGTAACCGCGGTCATACAAAAATATTCAACTGATTTTGAGGACTTTGGAAAGGTTCGATTTGAAATGGAACCTTTGGCGAGCGGTCAAAAAGAAAAAGTCTACATACTAAATCAGCAACAGGCTACATTGTTAATGACTTATTTAAGAAACAGTGAAATCACTCGAAAGTTCAAAAAAGAATTAGTTCGACAGTTTTATTTGATGCAACAGTTCATTTTTGAACGACAAAGCAAATATTGGATTGAAACAAGAGAACAAGGAAAACTTACAAGAAAAGCGGAAACAGATGTTCTTAAACAATTGGTCGAATATGCTAAAGAACAAGGATCCCGGCATTCTGATAAAATGTATGTTACATATACTCGGTTGGCAAATAAAATATGCGGAATAGTTGGAAGAGACAACGCTACAGCACAGCAACTCAGTAATCTTACTGTGGCTGAAAACATTATTCTCCATTGTGTTCAAGCAGGAATTCTATCCAATAAACATTATAAAGATATTTACAAAGATTGTAAAAGACGACTGGAAATTTTCAAAGATATTGCTTATTTAGAAGTCGCGTGAATTGTTAAAACACTTCAAGAAAGGAATCGAATGAATGGTATCTAAAGTATTAACTTTATTTTTTGCTTCTTTATTGTCTCTTTCCACTGCAACAGGAACGACTACAGCACAGGCTGTGGAATCTCCACAAGTATATGAGGAATCCGTTGATTCTACGGAAACACCGGAATATACCGAAGAAGATGCTAATGAAGAAGATTCAATGACTGTCGAGGAAAAGTATGCACATAACCAGAACAAAGAAGATTACCTTGAAGATGATGGTGAGACTCTGATCTGGTATGATGTTCCGTACTGTGACGATCACAACTTTGAAATCCTTGGAGATGAAACCGAAACTATGTATATCTGTAAAAAATGCGGATATTCATATTCTGAATTCCCGGAAGAATCTGAGGACGAACCGGAAGAAGAACTACCAGAAGAATCTGATTCTGACGGTGAAGAATAATTTTGGTAAAACCAGTAGGCTAGGTTGGCCGCCGAAAAGTGTAAACCGTAATGCATCTGCCTACTGTTTTTATAATTACGGATCCTGGTGTTTCATGGTACGCCAATTAAACCAATACGGAGGTTATCTATTATGAACAAAAAATTATCAAATCTTATTTTATCTACTCAAAGCAATCTTGTTATAAATTCCGAACTTGCAGTAAAAATAGGACTTAATGAAGCTATTGTTTTAAGACAAATTTATTATTGGCTTGAAATTAACGAAAAGTTAAAAAGAAATTATCACGATGGAAAGTATTGGAGCTACAATACCATGGAAAATTGGAGAAAAGAAAATTTCCCGTGGTGGTCAACAAAAACTGTTGAAAGAGCATTTAAAAATTTGGTAAATTCCGGTCTTGTTATCACAGGCAATTATAACAAAGACAGCAGAGACAGAACTAAATGGTATTCTATTGATGAAGATGTTCTTGAAAAAATCTTAAAAGATACTGTTGGAATTTCAACGTCAGATTGTTCGTGTGCAAATAGACAAAATGACGAAATGCACACCGACAATTCGACTGAAGCATTACCAGAGACTACTTACAGAGACTACTATACAGAGAATAACGATAAAGACTGTACTTTATCAAGTACAGAGAAAAAGACTTTACCATCATCTGGTAAAGGAGTAAAGACTTCTGCTCCTAATAATAATATAAATATAAATATTAATAATATACCACCTAGAACGAAAGAGCAGAAGCAGGAACGGTACAAGCAGACCTGGAACAATCTTTCTGAAAAATACAACGATGAAGATGTGCCGCAGTTGCTGTTTGATAAATTCAATTCACGGTACGGGGATAAAGAGGATATTTTACAAGATCATGATATTTGTCTGACCATGGCAGTTATCACTTACTACTTCGAGCAGTACAGGGAGCATATGGGTGAACAGCATATTATGATTTCCGCTGACTATGCAGATCAATTCTTGGGAGTCATTTCCAGTGATGAATCGCCATTGGTAAAAGCAGCCATTGAGGAAGAGGATGAACTGGACTTTTACAGAGATATGATTGATGAATTCTTCCGGTCGAAAATGGGAAAACGCTCCGGCAAAGTATATGACCGTCATATTTGGCTGTTCTTCACCGAGGAGAACCAGAGAATCTTGTGCGAACGAGTGAAACAGAAATGGGAAGAATAGTCCCATTGGCAACAGGCATACCATTATTGCTTGATTAAAACGTGCTAAAATCCATTTAAATTGCCATAGGCAATAATTTTCCTCACGCAACGTATTCAAATCGATTCTAGGAGAAAATATCGCAGTAATTACTGCTAATCAAAACACTGGGAGGCAACAAATGCAAGTAGCAATCGCAATTCAAAAAATACTTTTGGTAATAGCTATCAATGTTGATTTTTTTTGTAGCTATTAAGAATGTAAGAAAAAATGATGTATGTCATGTGATTATTGATTGTACGATCATGTTGATTATCGCTCTTGCTTTTATGCAATAGTATCTGGAGAAATAATGGACTTTAAACAAAAATATTTTTCTATATGGCAGGAAGTATGGGGACTTCACAAGAAATACTGGAAGATTCCACTTGATGATGCAAAACTGTGGGAACAATTTATATCTGAAACCGATGAACTCAGAAATAAATATTCGGGACGGTCAGAAGAACAGTTTGGAGACTATGAAGAAAAGTCTGTAAATAAAAATCTTCTATGATAATGATTGAGCTGGAAACACTAAATTGGAGCTTCCAGCTCTTGTTTTATATATACGACATGCTTTCAGGCATGTCAAGAGCGGACGTCAAAAACGTCCTTCTCATCATGCATACAGATTCTGTTATTCTGGGAGTCTTCCCTCGTACATAATGCTGAGTTCACCGTAGACCCGTCCCCAGTTTCGAATGCTCATAGTCCATTTTTTTGTGGCTTCAAAAGTTGCCAGATACAGAGCTTTCAGGAGTGCTGTATCACTTGGAAATACGCTTCTCTGACGGTTGAGCTTACGGTAGGTAGAATTCAG
>ERZ1034897.175-NODE-175-length-36381-cov-125.522188_pt1 | contig 36381 bp, 62 predicted proteins | sample MGYA00520629_ERZ1034897 | MGnify/ENA primary metagenome ERZ1034897 (study PRJEB33766, sample SAMN09781789) | gut metagenome | biome: gut microbiome | host: Homo sapiens | place: Madagascar | study: EMG produced TPA metagenomics assembly of the PRJNA485056 data...
GATAACTATATATTATCAGACTAACTACAAACCTTTTAAAAGCCTAGTAAATAGGCTACTTTGTAACACTTTTCTAAAATAAAAACTTTATGAATTTTTGAGCCATGCTATAATGTGTTTATTTATTTGTATCTTCTACGTTAATCAAGCCATGTTCAATCGTTTCTTTAGCAGGAAAGAATGTTATTTTATATCCATACGGATTTTCTTTTACCGAATCAGTCTGAATACTTGTATATGTTACATCTTTTGATAAATGTGCATAGAACAATTTATATTTATCTTTTCCAGTTTTTATTGTTACATTCAAATCGCCATCACTATCTGTTTCAATAGATATTTTTCCTTCAACAGAAAACAACGGTTCATTTGTTCTAGTATTTAATGCCACAACCTTTCTCGATATTTTAAAGTTGTTTGCATCCACTCTTAAATTATGATTAGCTGTATCTGATTCTTGGCATCCTACCAAACCTAGACACATTGTCATTCCTAAAATTGCACATAATATTTTTTTCATTTGTTCAAATCTCCCATAACGAGCTTTTTAAGCTCTTTTTTCATTGCGTAATACATTTTCATTCTGCTACAGAACTTTTCTCCTGAAAGTTTCTCAAACGACTCTCCATTGATATAATGACGTTTCATATATAAACGAATATCATCATCCGGAATAAGATCAATAATCGTTTCAACTTCTCTCATCTTTCCTAAGATAAGATTCTTATCGTCTTCAAGCACTTTTTCTTTTGAAATAAACTTTACAAGTACATCATTTGTAATGTCCTTATTTTTCTTTGAATCCAACCTTTGTTCAAACGATGGAGATTTTGGATCTGAAAATTCTTTTTTACGAACTTCCAAATCCTTCAAAATTCCATCCAACGATTTAAACTTTCTTTCATAAATCTTGAACATTTCAAGTTTTTTAATCAGTGTATCCACCTGAACATCTACATATTCTTCATAATCCGTTTTACTCATTTTCTCTCCTATGCAATTTCTTCAATTTCCTCAATGCTGCATGATGGAAACTTCATATAGAACTTATACATTGCCATGCTTTTTGATTCCTCCATAACTTCCATCACACAAATATTATTGTCTTTGATATATTTAATCCTGTATTTCTTTAACATCTTTTTCCTTTCTAAAAATAATCAAATGATTTATAACATTAAAAATGCTCCATCCATTATTTAACCAGTCTTCAACATCTTCAATATATTCATCATGTGTTACTCTGTATTTATATTCAGGTTCTTTACTTTTTTTCAAATATTCAGGAACTTTTATTTTGCTTCTATCAACTTTTGGTTGATATTCTTTCATATTAACCATTCCACTTTCTCCAATCTATTTATTTTTCATCATCCTTCAAATATTCAAACTCTTTCAATAGTTGATTTTTTGTTTGTTCAAACTCTGATTCGATTTGCTTTTGTACATCGATCTTAGTTTGTTTGAACCATTTCTTTTTGAACTTAGTAACTTTTTCACGATAACGTTTTTCATCACAATCACATGATTGCCACCACTCTAAATCGTGTAGCACTTTAACCAAATCTTTCATCATTTCATTTAATTGAGAATCATACATTCTGCCTACATATTCTTCTTCAATTCGTCCAAACATATAACAATAACTTCCACCACTCATTTACTTAGTCTCCTCAAATCCTTCATAAGAACTAGCGTACATACATCTGTATGTTACTAGCTCTTTTTTCTTATTTTCTAATTCAAACATCAATCTTTCATTCTGATATTCTAAATTATTGATTCTTCCAGATACAACAATCGAATACAACATCATTGCTGCAATGCTACCGAAAAAGAATCCTGCAATAAAATAAATCATCACACATTCTCTCCGATAAATTCAATCTGTTCTCTGTCTACGCAAAATCTAGCACCATCATCAAACTCAATGTCATATAAATATTCATTTGAGCTGACAATTCCACGTATATTTTGTTTGTGTACTACGTTTCCAATCTTACCGACATAATAACTTTTGTATTTTCTAGTACTGCTAATCAATTCATTTTCGTATTTATCAACCAAATATAATAATTTAGCTTTCTGCATTATTTGATTACCTCACAATTCAATAAGATTTCACCAATCTGCTTTTCAATATTCACATCTTTAAAATGACCTTGTTCTTTCAATCTCATTAAATGATCAAAACATTTAAAATACCACTCATGAATTTTTTTATCTTCATTCAATAAATCATATTCAAACTGTGTAAGATGATATATAGCTTTGCGATCTGAATCCAGCCAACCAAGCTCTTCCATTTGCTTGTAAATAGCCTTCATTAATTTTCCGTCTATGTTATACACATAATTAGCTAATTCAGTTACACGAACCATTCCGTACAGGAATCTCACATATAACACATCTCTACCATCACATATATTTTTTTCATAAAGCAACGTTTCGCCTTCTCTATAAACTCCGTCACATTTTCTGAAACCTAATTCAGTAAACATCTGTTCTGCGTTCATTATATCAACCTCAATCTACAATCTTGCTTCCACAATTTGGACAATACTTTGGTTTGTATGTGAAATAATATTCTTCTCCATCATCTTCACCAATTGCACATTCTTTATGCTCCACTAAAGTAAATCCACAATTAGAGCATTTAAATTCATCCGTTGAATCATATTCTGATTCGTTGGTACAAGTTTCTTCTTCTAACCATCCAAGTTCCTTTAATTGTTGTTGAATTGCTTTTAATAAAGCGTTATTTATCGTATAGGCTTCATGGTCATCATACAATTCAACTTCTTTTTCTGTTAAATCAAACGTGATTTCAAGGTAACGAAACATTCCTTTTAGTTCTTTTGCATATATTAATTTTTTTGAATCTAAATTTCTTGTATATCCTAGCTTTTCAAACATTTCTCTAGCAGTCATTTTCTTCTCCTAATTTACTAATAGCCAAATACTCAACATGATGCTATCATGCTCATCTGGAAGCTTTTTAGAAACAGGAATCCACTCAGTTTCCTGATATTTATTCATATGTCTTTAATTCATCTTTAAGCTCGTTTATAGCTTCTTTAACGAACTTTAAATCCATATCATAGTCACTAACTAAATCTGCCATTCTACAGTTTGAATAACCTTGTAATGCACTCTCTAAAGTTGAGTGAAAAGAAACAGATTTCTTGACTTCCGCTACATTCCCATTTTTGCTTTCTTGAAGTACATATTGAGACAAAGTGTAGCTTTTTCCATCAGATGTAATTACGTATCCGTTCTTTAAATTAATCATTTTCATTATCCTTTCAACACAATTTTTTCCAATTCAAATCCATCTATATCACTATTACTTTTGATATGTTCAATAATGCATTCTTTTTCATATTCACTTAAAGTGTTGAATCTATATATAGCAAAAATATATCTTCTCCAATTCACATCATTTTTATTTGAAAATATAAATTTGTACATAAATAAATCATTCGATTTTTCATCAGGCAATCTATCTGTTTTAATCCAAAACTTTGTAGCTCCACCTGTAAGGTTTGTTACAATAACTGCATATTCTACTTCTTTCATTTTCTTTCTCCTAATCAATTGATTTAAACTTATGAATCCAACTTTGCAGATATTCAACTTGCTCTTGAACATGCTCAAGAATTTTTTCTTCTGCTTCCAATTTAGCCTCTTCAATCGTTTCTGCATATAAATCATAAGGCTCGTCACTTTCATATATATCTTCAATCTCAAAATCCGCATAGAATTGAGAAAACTCTTCATCTTCATATACAGTTGCGATAATTTCATCTTCGTAAAATCTTGTGAAATGAAGTTTATAATTATATTCTATTTCGTCATATTCCCAATATTTGTCTTCGTTACTGTTCATACAATCACATCCTCATCTTGTGGCATTTGATATACTAAAACACCTTTACTAAATGCGTAAGTACCATGACCAATATTATCAATCCTGTAAAAGCCCGTATCTTCAATGGCATCTTGAATTTCATATAATACCTTTAAAGCTTTTTCTTCGGTTGAATAGACACCTAATATGTCGATTCCTCTTTCTGAATATCCGTGTATGTAATATTCACTTTCATCTTTAGTTTTGTTAATTACTACTTGATTTACATTTAACAACACTTTTTTACTTTGACTTCTAACCCACATGTCCTAGTACCCGTTTGCTAACCTTTCTTTATTGATCTCATTCTTACGAATATATTCTTTATAAATTTGTTCTAATGAAAATCCCATATGCAATCCAAGTGCGATTACGTAAGCTAATACATTATCATCTTTTGTCCTAACGATTACACAACTATACACAAACGCTTGTCCAAGACGTAAATCATATTTTAGCTTTATATAATTATGTTCAATATCCTTGTCTGTATAACATCCTGAACCAAATTTAATTTCATACATCAATGCGAAATGAACAACATCAATATATTCTTCAATTACTTTGTCTACATCTACGGGTTCTTGTGTAAATTTCCACCAGCACCAATCTGCTTTCTGAGCGTGCATCAATTCTCCTAATTCATCAAACAATGCACTTTCTAATTGTGTTCTAGAAATACTTTTAATATTATGCTTCTTAAATACTTCTGCATCATATTTATTTTGTCTTTCCAACATATCTTCAATCATTTTTGTACTTGTCATTTGTTTCTCCTTTTATTCATCAATAAAATTTATGATATACGTTAATTCTTTCATTGTTTTTATCGCTTCCTTTTTTGCAAATTGTAATGCTGCGCTTTTTGCTTCTTCGAAACTTTTAAACGAATCAAAAGGGCCTTCCATTTCTCCAAAATGCAATGTGCAATATACATAAAATGATTTCGGCTCACTCTTGTCCTTCTGGTACTCTACAATTATTGCAATCGCTCTTCTTACATCATCGTCATCAATCAATACGAGTCGTGTTTCTTTTTGCCATCCAAAGCTATATTTTTTCCATTCTAGTTTCATATTTACCTCACGTTTTTAAAATAGTCTTTTCTCTTCAATACGCTTCAATCTATAACTTATTCGTCTATATTCCTGATAAAATTTTGTTTCTCCTTTTATAATTCAACATTTTCAATTAATGCTCTTTTTTCAAGAACGGATAAATACAATCCCATGTATTTTTGTTGCTCTCTTAATAGTTCAAGTGGGCAATCATATTTTGTTACTTCTTTGCCTAGCATTTCTTCAACTTCAATTTTGTTACAGAAATTCTTCAATTTCTCATATCTGATTTTTACTTGGTGATATTCTGCTACAAATCTTTCTTTGTAATCTTCAGAGTTCATTAACTCTACTGTTTCTTTTAATTCCATGTTATTTTCCTCTTTTTTTTCTTTGATTTTTGTAATCTCAATTGATGATGGATAAACCTTCAAAGCTTCTTGCTTAATTTCAAAAGATTTTCGATTTCTAATTTTATCCCAAACTTCTTTTTCTGAATTAGCTTCTACGATTTCTGATAATCGAGCGAATATATTCGATTTAAACAAATATTTGTCCATGTTTATCTCCTTAAAATAATCTCTTTTCTTCTATTCTTTTTAACCTGTAGCCAATCCTTCTATATTCCTCGTATACAGGTTTCCAAATTAATTCACATTGCTTTCGCTCATTTGGAAGATACTTTTCCATAACTTCCAACTCATCCTGTAGATGTATCGCAAATGGGCATCCTTTACATCCTGTTCTCTTGAAGTTGTAAGGTGGATAGTAAAGCTTGCATAATTTAACGTTTCTTTCTTTTACGTACCATTCCATCCAATCATCATTCAAAGGATTTAAAGGTTTGAATTTAACAACTTCATTGTTTTTAGTTAATATGCATCCTTCGTGCATTGATCTAATTCCGCCCTCAGCTTGTCGAGTACCAATAATTGCAATTTTCCTTTTATTTTGTTCTTCCCATTTATGTAATGGTTTTTTCTTCAACTCATTGCAACAATTTGGACTTAAAGGAATATTGAAATCTTTTGAAAATTGGTATTTCAGTATGCCTGGGCATTTAAATTTGGCGGATGCTTCTACTCCACTTGCTTTTACACCTTCATAATAATTTCGGTTTGTTTTTTCAAAATCGCCTTTTAATTGAAATCTCCGCACCTGTTCCGCATGAAATTTTGATTTAAAAGGATAGCCTTTTTCTTTTAGCATTTGCGGAATGTTCACTTTGGAATTTACAATGACAAATCTAAAATCATTTTCTGTCAATTCCTCAACGAACCTCCGTATATCGTTATATTCAATCCCTGTATTCATAAACACCCTTGGTATTTGATTTCCAGGAATTGCTTCATCAATTAAATGATGTAAAACAGTACTGTCTTTTCCTCCTGAGAAAGATATGTAGAAGTTTTCTTCCCCATACTTCTCAATCGTCTTTTTTATTACTTCTATTCTGTCGAATAGAATAAAATCATTTTCTGTCATAGGATCTTTCACCTGTTATTAAATATTCATTTAATTTTCTATAAATGTTTTTTTCGTCGTTTTCAAACGCAACACTGCTTGCTAAATGACACGCTTTTCTTAAATAATCTAATTCTTCATCCGACATAACATATCCTTTAACAGATAACTTACAAACAACATTTCTCTTTTCTTCTGTTACTTTATGCTTTACATGATCTTTCCCGGTTAATAATCTATATAAACAAGCTTTTCCACCAAAAAATTCAAGATTTCTAGAATCAAGTTCCATTGATCGTACTTCTAAATCTTCATTAAAATACAGTGGGCTGTATTGCTTAAACTCACCATCCACATCAAATGCATCATATGGTTCTAAACCATTATCTTCCATGAATTTTTCAATCACTTTTAATTCGATCATTCTATTTCCTCCAATTCCAATTCTTCACATATTTTTACGATTATAAATCCATTCCTTGAACGCTTTATTTTTCCTTTTTTCTGTTTGGAACACATGGATCTAAATGTATTGATTGTTGTTTCTAAAAACAATGCACATTCATCTTCTGTTCCAATACAAGCAGGAAGATCATCCTTGTATATTCCGTATATTTTTCGTGCCATCAGTTCAACCTGTAATTCTTTCCAGGCTCTTTCTCAATTTCAAAGAAGAAACCATTGCACTTTTCAACAATTCGTCCAACTACCGCTTCATTGATATCAATCATTTCCTGGCTTGTTCTTTCGCAGGATATGATCGTCTGCATGTTGTTGTTATAGCGATAATCAATCAAATCAAAGATTGCTTTATCATCCAATCGATTAGCACTAGATTTAAACAAATCATCTAGATACAAGATTTGAGCGTGTTTAGCACGTTCTAGAAGCGAATAATCAAAGTTGCTAATAGAATTACTCAACTCAATGTATCTGACGTACAGAACACGTTTATTTTGTTCTAACAACCAATTACTGATTCCTGAACACAAATGTGTTTTCCCACATCCACTCTGACCTAGAAACATCAACCAATTACAAGGCATATGTTTTGCAAAATTGTTTTTACAATCATCAATGTAATTCACTGCCATTTTTTTGATTGCTTCCTGCCATGGATCAGATGCAATGAAACTATTGATTCGTTTATCCAACAAATCTTTTAGTCCACTGTTCTTTTTGTTCTTTTCAATCCACTCACTGCGATAGCTTGATAGCTTCTCACAATCATTTCTTTTTGAACAAAACACCTTTGTTGCAGCCACCAGGTATTTCCCGTCATAATACGCTGGCTTTTCCCAAATACCACAAGCACCTGCTGCCATGCATTTGTCACAATTGCTTTGGCATTGTTTGCTTTTAAGATATTTCTCTTGGTTCTTGTTATTTTGTTTTTGGATTATTTCACTAACTGACTGCATTACATCTTCATTCCTTTCGTGATCACAAAGTTATTTGTTTTTTGTTTAGGCATTGTACTGTTCAGATAAATTTCAAACTTAGAACCGAACAATGTATCCGGGCTTAGATACTTATTCATTTTTGTATCATTTACCCAATCGTCAGATTTAACATCAATCACAGTCTTAAAATCTTCTAATCTGAATCCTTCATTCCATCTAGCCCGAATCTTCTCTCTCGCAATACGACTACTGTGTTTGTAATGCTTTGAACATTTAGAATTCAAATAGTCAATAATTTCAACATAAGGGATTGTTTCTGATGCTGATAAATCAGTGTTGTCGGAATTTTCTTTTATATTTCTTTTATTAACTGTGTTACTAACTGTGTATATAACTGTCTTAGATTGGTCATTTTTGACCATTGTACATTGGTCATTTTTGACTATTCTACAATTGCCATTTTCGACCGTTCGATTAGTCACTTTTGACCAATCGATAGATAAAGCATTTTTTAACTTTTGTCCTACTTCTCCAAACGCATACCAAGTTGTATGATTCCATGGATTTTCGTTGTAGTTTCCCTTGACTAACAAGTCCAGTTCAACCATTTTATTTAAGATTCTTTTTATCTTTTGAACATTCCAATACGGGAACATTTTATGGAGTCCTTCATATGTATTGAACGTCCAATATTTCCCATCCTGGAAGTTGTAATTGTTTGCTTCGTTCTTGCTGATCCAAAAACAAAACATATCGAACATGATAGCTATTTCAACCCCATATTCATTCGCAATTTCTGCATCAAAACTGTGTTTCATTTTCTATCCTCAAAATAAAGACATTGCCTTTATTCTCTTTCTATTCCTTGTATTACTTTTAGGTAGAATCACAAGCTCATAAAGCCTTCCATCCACCTGATAAAAACGATATGCTGCACCCATGCAAGAAACATTTTTTCTCTGTACGAGTGCAGCTGTTATTCCGTATTCTTCAAACATATAAACTGCATCAGGAACTACATGTAGAACCTCGTATGATGCATTTTGAACCTGAATAACATCTCCTGTATTAACATTAGTAGCTTCTTTCATACCCGTTATTTCCTTTTCGCATAGCTCAACGATTCAAGATTCTGTTTCTTCATTTTCCTTGTTGTACGAACATAGATTCTTGTAGTTTCTAGACTAGAATGTCCAAGAATATCAGCAAGTTCTGCGATTGCATTTTCACCATTCTGCATCAAATACTGAATCGCAAACAAATGTCTGAATGCATGAGGATGTACTTTACCAAGCTTAATCCCTCTGCATTTACCAGCAATCATCTTTAAGTCTCTAGACAACACACGAGCGTTTACAGGGCTTTTCTTATCAGAAGATGTAAATATATATCCTTCTTCAATTTTGTTGTCCTTGCAATATTTAAGGAGTTCTCTGCGCAAGTCTGAGCGCAAAATTATTCCTCTTCCTTTACCTTTGTTCATAACATACACATTGTCGTCCGTTACGGCTTCTACAGTAAAGAACTGTAATTCACTCAAACGAATGCCAGTATATCCAAACACCTTCATGATCTCGTATAAGTCCATACGATTGATTTCACGGGCTTTTTTCAATAGCCTTTGAAATTCATTAGGTTCTAAAATATCGTCCAAAGAATCGTCTTTCTGGACTCTTACGTTCTTCAATAAATTCTTTGAATAATATTTCTTTAACTTGAGGAAATTGAAATCATCATCTGAATCTATGATTTCTGTATATTTGATAAATTTATTTATAATCACAATATAGTTGTTTACTGTACTGATTTTATAATCATGCAGCAGTTTATCTTTAACACAAACTATATCGGACTTTTGTATTTCACCATCAGGCAATGAGTTAACAAACAAAGTAGCAACATGCTTGTATTTACGAATGGTATTCTTACTTTTCTCATCCGCTGTTTCTTCTTCTATGAACCCGTCAATCTTTGTTCGTAACTCATCCTTAGTCATATTACTTAACTACCTGGATAAGTGTTGTTACCAAAATCTTAGTAGACAATAACACACATACATTCAATGCAAGTAAAGCAATATTAACGATTGTACATGCAACTACATAATTTTTTTGTTTAGGTTTCTCGTTGATAACAAGCTTGTCATCCAATTTATAGATGTCATACTTGTCAAAATTTGGAATCTCCCAAGTTTCTTTTTCTTCTTTTTTTACCATTTTCATTACTCCTTTAAATTTCTGTGATATAATAATCATGTAATCAATTTACAAGGGCTCACTGCCCTAGCACTCTTGGCCAAGAGTGCTTTTTATTTGTTCCTTCCAAATGTCATTAAGAGCGCTTCGCGTTTCAGGAAAGAATTTTAAGAAAATTGTAGTAGGAACGGCACACTTAGAGCCAAGCATAGTAGCGCGATACGATCCCTCAAATTTTTCACCATTAATATCCTTTTGTCTTAAATCGTTGATGATGCTTCGAGCTTTCGTATCTTTTACAGGCAATACCATCATCACATCTTTAACATCTACATATGCTTTCATTTTTCTTCGTTCTCCTTTCCTTTTGAATCTTGAATTTTGCTTCTATCTAAAATACACGCGATATATCCTTGGTCATACTCTTCGATGTCATATCCCATCTTTTTGAGTTTTTCCAAGGTTTCTTTGACATTTTCATCAGCTGACATTACATTCCTCCCTTCATAATACATTTTATGTATTAAATGTATTATCTGTAAACATTATAGCATTATCATAATACATTTCAATGGATAAATAATATTTTTTTGTATTATTTATATACATTTGAAAGCTAAAACGCTATAATACTTTTAGATTGAGGTGATGTAATAATGGATGATAATATCGGTTCAAGAGTCAAAGAAATTCGACAAGAATTGAATTTAAGCATGGAAAAATTTGGCGCTCCTATCGGAGTTTCAAGAAGTTCTATTAATAACATCGAAAAAGGACTTCATCATCCATCAGAAATCGTTATTAGATCCATATGTCGTGAATATAATATTGACTATGCTTGGTTAACAGAAGGTATTGGTGAAAATAAATTTATTTCCATTCCTGAGTCAAAGATAGATCAGATTATGGAAGATTATGGCTTGACTGAAAAAGAACGGCCACTTGTTCGTGGATATTTGGAAGCTCCTGAAGAAGTCCGACAACAAGTTGCTGATTATTTAAATTCGATTGTTGAAAGAGAAATCGCAAGAAGAGAAAAAGAAAAGAGTAACAAGAAATAACTGTTACTCTTTGTTTTATAAATTAAATATGTACATAGCTTATTTATGGAGGAATAGTAATGGAAAAAGTAGTTTATTATTGCCCTAATTGTGGAAAAACAGTTTCTAGATTGAAAGGAAATAAAGACAATTGTTCTAACTGCAATGGGAAAATGGTTCAAACACCGATTGATGTAGAAAAATGGAAAGAATTGTCTGATGATGAAAAATTAAAAATCAAGTCAGAAATATCATCTTATGGAATGCCTGAATATAGTGGAGAATCATTAAGTGATTTAAAGCATAGATATGACTTAATTCAAATTCAGAAGATTTTCGTCACTACAACAGATATAAACCGTGAATATGTTATTATTGGGCCTGTATTTTATCAAATAAATGATGCAGGATCAGGGAAAATGATTTTTCAAAAGCAAAAAGAATATCGTAGTGTAATCAATGCATTAAAAGATCAAAATCAACTAGTGAATCAAAAAGCATCAATATCTGAAGCTTTAGGTACAATATCAAGTTTTTTTGAATTAATTAATACCGGTGATATATCTGCATCTACAAAAGATTTATTAGGTAATGGTCACACTCAATTTGATGAAGCTTTTTTTATTTCAGTAGAAGAATTAAAAAAGCGTGCGTATTATATGGGTGCAGATGCTATTATTGGTATGAAAGAAGAACTAAATCTAGACACTAACGGATTTCAACATTTTTATATGCAAATGTACGGAACTGCCGTTAAATTTAAATAATAAAGCTAGGGTAAATTCCCTAGCTTATATTTCTTCTTTGCCAACTACTTCATCAGGCCAAATCTCTTCTTGCTTAGTTTCGCCTTCATAGCCTTCAAATCTTTCTGCAATTGAGATTCTCTTTTTTTCTTCCGTTTAGTATTATTCCTTTAAATTTGCGCGTAATTACCTATAGGTATTAGTGTTATTCATTCTTTGATGATAACAGCAGTCTTTGTGCATGATTATACAGAATTCGCAGATCATCCACGTTAAGCTTTTCTGCCAAGATAATTAATTTCCTTATCCATAAATTCCTTTCCATAAGATCATCCCTTTCCATTCATTTTCTATGAATAAAAAGGAAAACGTTTTCCTTATTCTAATATAATAAGTCATAAATTTTATATGTCAATGCCTGTTTAGTATTAAATTGTACAAGCACAATACTAAAATGTGCAAGTGGTTATATATCACCTTACCAGGCTCGGATTTTTTTCGGGGGGGGGGTAGAATTTTTAATGTACTTTTGGTTATATTTTTAACAACCAAATAATTTTATAAATTTCTATTAATATTTTTACATTTTCATTACTCTTTTTAAAATGTGATGTTATTATTCTTGTGTACATGATAAATATTTTAGGCTTTTTTCTATTCCCTCAAGAAAAGATTAGCAGAGAAAAAACGAATGAGCAAAGAAAGAAAAACAGATAGTGATATTGAGCAGTAACACTATCTGTTTTTCTTTATAGTTTTTAAATAGACCTTATTCATGTCATTTTATAACAACTTATTCATCATATCTACAATGCTCTTATCTTTTGTATCAAACCAGTGTGCATATGTATTATGCAGTGTTTCGACTGTATCACCTAAACGTTTGGCTATGTCAAAATCCGAGAATCCAGCTCCTGCCATGTTATTAATCAGAAAGGATGCATGTGAATGTCTAAAGTCATGGATTCTTATTTTAGGTAATCCATCATCTTTTTCTTTTGCCTTATTATAAGCTTCATCAAATCTTCTTTGTACTGTCTGAGGTGATATTGGTTTGTAATATCCAAACACAAATTTATCTTTTGTAAAATCATCCCATTTAGAACATTCTAGAAACCATTCTCGAAGCATTTTAGACAATGTATTAGGCATTGTGATAGTTCTATAGCTATTGTTTGTTTTTGGCGGTGTAAGCCACTTATTAGGGTCTTTCTCTTTGTATCTATATGTTTTGTTGATGTCTATAGTTTGCTTTCTAAAATCAATGTCCTTCCATTGCAAAGCCATGGCTTCACCTTTTCGTAATCCCATATAGAATAAAACAGAATAAAAACATTTCATCATTTGTTCATCCACTTCTTCAATGAATAAATCAAAATCATATTGCTGCCATATTGTCATTTCTTCTTTTCTTTCATTCAATCTAAGATCACGTTTCACATAAGTCATTGGATTGGATTGGATGTATTCTGACGTAACACCAAATTTATATAGCTTATTTAAAAAGAAATATATTCTTGATACATATGCCTTTGAATATTTCTCATCAAATTTGTTGATCAAGTTTTGCATTTGCCTTTTGTCCAGGAAATCAATGTCTTTCATTTCTTTAGAAAGAACATTATATAAATATTCATCTGATTTTAGTGTTGATTCTTTTACATACTTTTTGTTGTATTCTTTAAAAGCTTTATATAGTCTGTCAAAATTCATGTCTGATGGAAGCATAAAGAAATCTTTTCTGAATTCAACCTCTGCTTTTTGTGCTTCCCATTTAGAATCAAAACCACGCTTACGATATCTCTTTATACATTTACCGTCCTTATATATTTTTCCGGCAAACATATATTTTCCTGTTTTCTTATCTAGTTCTACTGCCATTTTTTGTGTCCTCTTATATGTCCATAATATGCAAAAAAGGGGTATAATTCAATATTTTAATATCAAATTATACCCCAATATACCCCAAGGCAAATAAAAAAGCCTTTAAATAAAGGCTTAAATTTCAATGGAGCAGATGAGGGGATTATATAAATACCTCATATCTATTGATATTTGATGTTATTTACATCATTATCTACGTGTTTTGATAGCACTTTGTTGTTTTGTACCCCAAAATGTACCTCACTGCTTCACGCAAGAAAGATAATACAGTATAAACTATATTATGTCAAACAATTTTTTATATTTTTTTATTTTATTCAATTTCTGTTAACGGTGTTGGATCAACCCAAACACCACCAATCTTGACAATATTCTTTTGAACATTCACTGCATCGACTCTGATTCTAGATACGTAGACTACTGCATTTGTGGTATGCAGTACATTGTCATTATATCCATCTGAATTTGGTACTTTATCTACCATACGAATAGGAAACCAACCGCCTAATTTAGACAAGTAGCAGCATAAATCATCGCCAATTTTCTTCAAGCCTTGGTTGCCAATTTTCATATGTACAGATGTAACATAGCTTCCTTCATGCAAGATTTGGTCGATAGCTTCTGCGCTAGACTGTGTAGCGCCTACTGGTGTATGGGGATCTGTATCAATACCCGCATCATCCGTCCATCCAATCGCTACTCCATTACGATCAACACGATATGGATATTTTGTTCCTTTAATTACTCTACCAATGACACCTGACCAATCACCTTTTTTAACTGTAGAAGTTCCGTAGCAATTCACACTCAATGTGTTTGTACAGATAGGTAAATTAACTGAATATTTTTCTCCACTTGGAGTTGTAGGCTTTGGTGTTTCAACCTTTCCATCTAACTTTGCATTTACTTCATTAGCCAATTGTGGCATACGTGCTTCCAACCATGCTCCAGGGCATGATGTAGCCGCAAACATTTTGTGCATAGTCAATGATCCACTAGAATTTCCTGTATAGTTCAATCTAAATCCATATCGTTTACAAATATCAACACATAGATTCACCAAGCTATCCCAAGTAGCTTGCGTCATTTCTCCAGTTGCGTTATTAATGTTTCCACATTCAATTGTAATTGATTGAGAATCATTTAACCAATTTGAACTTGTCCATGCAGCATTTTCTTCATCAACACTGCATGCAATGTCTCCATTAATTCCAATACAATAATTGGAAGATGCTTGACGAGTATTTCGTGCAAAATAATCTGCACATTGTTTACCACTCCATGCCGCAGCCATGTAGTGTGGAGTGATTTTACAAACCTTATATCCAAAACGACCATCATAATGTTGTGATGTTCTGTTACAATATGTTGCTAATCCGGAATATGACATTCTTCATCTACACCTTCTTCCTTGCCATTGCTTAATTCTTCTTTTGCTTCTTCTGATAGATTCTCATAATCTACTACTTTTTCTTCATCATTCATTATTATTCCTCCGGTACACTAATTTCAGGTAATCCGCCAATACTAGTCAATAGCGAAACAACGCCTGACAAAATCGCTGACGAAATTACAACTCGCCAATCAACAGCTTCCAATAATGCAGATGCTCCAATAACACCAACAGCAGTTTGAGCAATTGTCTTTAATGCTCTAATACTTGCGTAATAGCCATATTGAATCCACCATTCTTTACTATATTTTTTCATTTACAAATACCTCCTATCCTAATGATAGTATTTAAATTGATTGTACACTGTACAAAATAAAAGACCGTGTTTGACGGCCTTATTGATACATATTAAACATGTCTCGAATATGTGTTTTAATCATTGTTTTTTCTTCATCTGAATCAACGCATCCATGAATCATAGTTACGATTTGTTGCATACATTTCATAGTCTTATCTAATTCACGATGAGCTTTCTCTAAATCCATATCACCTTTTGTACGCTCATATTCTTCTTTGAACGCTTTATATTTTTTCAGATGTTCCGCAAGCTTATAAACAATATCTTCTGTTTCTGGATCATGAATATTATATCCACCATTATCTTCTTTTAATCGAGCTACAGTTGAAACTCCATCTTTTCCTATCTCAATTTGGTATTTATTTCTCATTGCTTCTATAGTTTCGATGTCTTTAATATTATCCAAAGCTTGAGATAATGCATGGAAATAAGATTCTGCATATCCATATTTCTCTAACATGTTTACTGACTCATGCATTATCTTCTCATTAACTTCCATTGCTTTATGCATATATTTCACCTACGCAATCTTTTTAATGATGATGTTTGCATTTTGAACAGATAGATCTAAACCACTGTCATTTGCTAATGCAATTGTATAAGACGCACCACATGGTACTTGAATTAGAGTGTCTCCACTTACATTTCCATACGCACTTGCAGTTGCAACAGTATAAATAGACTGTGTTCCGCCAATTGCTTCTCCATTTTGTTCAAGCACTAATGAAGCCACTCCTGCCGCTGCACTCGTAATATCCGCAGTATAAGTTACTTCATAGATACCAGGCTTAGTAATTGTAAACAATCCACTTCCTAAATCGTGTGCCAACCATCCTTTACAAGCACATTGACAAGATTTAGTTCTTACTCTATCTGTAGGAAACAATACATTGTTTGAATTAGTGACTGTCTGAACAGCCGTAGCAATACTATTAATCATTTCTTTTATCCTCCTATTAAAATAGGGATAGCCTTTCGACTATCCCGTTAAATCCAAAGGCAATTGCCTAATCACATATGTGCTAGATTATAAGTTGTTGTAGCCATTACATCCACCTACGTTATAAGCGTAATATGGTGAACATGTAATGTAAGCTGGTTTTGGTGTTGGTTGCAAAGTATTAATGATATTTGCAGATTGCGCCTGTTGACTTAATTGGAAATTAGCTGTCAATAAATCACGGTCACGATCCGCCAAACGATCACGTAATTCTTGCATAGTGTTTGCATTAATCAACGCACGTGTTGCTTCACCTTCTGAATGAATTGCCGTTGTAATGTCACAAGTATTTTTGAAACTTTGAGCATTTACATTGTCAATTGCTCGTTGAGTGTTGCAGCAGCATTCTTGTTGTTGTGCTTGCAAGTTTTGAAGTCCTAACTGATTAGTATAGCGGCTTTCTAATACATCACGTTGAGTTTGACAACCTGTTTGAGATACATTTGTGTTTGTGTTAAAAATGTCTCGTTTAATGAATTCTTCATTTAACAAAGAATCATTTGCTAGGTTTCCGTTGCCATATCCTCCATATCCAAATAATACGAAGATTAGCAAGATCCAAATCCACCAACCTCCGCCGTTTCCAAAGCCGTCATCTCTTTCAGCTAAGTTGTAAGTTGGTTGAATTCCCATTCCGTTTTCCATCATATATGTTCTCCTTTCTTTCTATAATAACGGTTTAGCCGTTGTTACCTGATTCCAAACTGTTTTGCCATTTGTTGCAGTTGTTGCTGTTGTTGTGGATTTAAATTACCCATCATCTGATTTAAAATCATTTGTGGATTTTGACCACTGTTCATAAGCATTTGAAACTGTTGAAATGCTTGTGGATTTTTCTGTGATAGCATATTCATTAACATTTGTTGGGGATTTCCCATATTCATCATGTTCATAGGATTCATATTTTCCATAATGCTTTTTAAAGGATTCATTTTGTTTGTGCTCCTTTCTTTGGTTGCTCATTAGCTTGTTTTGGTGGTTTGCTTAATGCACATATCAAATCATCTAATTTCTTTTCGATTCCATTTACACGATTTTCAATACTATTAGAATTATCTTCCGTGATTTCTTCAAATTTGAATTTTTTAAACGTTCCGTCTAAAGCCTTCATATAGAAAATAGATTTGTTATTATCAAATAAAATCGTAGGTAGATTTGCGTTCGCAAAGTTTTTAGCTTCCTGTTCGTTATTCACCCATTTTCCATTAAAATCAAAATTTCCTTGTTGTTGTGGTGTGATCTGATTATTGATATTGATAGGCGGAATATTTGCATACTGTTGTACTTGCTGAATTTGTTGATCTATCATTTGTCTTTGCTGCATCAAACTGTCGATTCGTGCTTGTGCCGGATTATAATTGTTATACATTTCAACCACCTCTTTACGCTTTAATTATATGGTTACGCAACAAATAATTTAATACTCGAATAATACTCATAAAATACCCAAAATAAAATGAGCAACCATTATAGATTGCTCACATATTTATCGAACATTTTTCTTGCTTTACACACTCTGTTTCTTATGGTTTGTACTTCCATATGTAATGCATCCGCAATTTCAGTACATGACATGTCATATACGTATCTCATAATCAAAACCTGTTCATATTTCTTTCTTAATCCAACAGATTTGATAAGTATTAATGCATCATTAGGACGTATCTCTTTTAATCTGTTAGCTTTGTTAATATAAACCACCGCCTTAATTAAATTCGTTGGTTTGAATTAGCTTCGCAAGAACAATTATTCACATGATCATCTTTCCAATAACCACGACAAACAATAGTAGAATAAAGAACAATAATCACTAAAACCAATACCGTAATAATCGTTCTACTTGTTTTATAGTTTCGATCAATTAATTTTGAGCAAAAGCCATAAATGTTATCTACTTTTTCTTCTACATTTTGAAGTTTCTTGTTTGCATCTTTAATATCCATTTTTATTACGATCCTCCAACGCTTCTACACGTTTAAACAAAGTAGTTATTTGTTCCTTTATTTGAGAAAGCTCCACTTCCATCGAATTACTTCCTTTTTTAATTTCTGAAATTGAATCCTTTATATCTCTTAAATCCGATTTGATATGTTCTAATTCATTCTTCAAAAATGCCATATTGGATATTTGCTCTCCATCAATTTTGCGTGTGCCACGATTATAAGTAATAAATGCAATTACAAGCATGCATGCAGAAATAATAACACTAAGATATTCACCGCTCATAGAAACATCACCTATTTATTAATAATAGAATCAATTTGTTCTACACTAATCCATCCGATAGATGCAAAGATTTCTAAATCATTCTTTGTAAATAAGCCTAATTCATAATACGATTTAATTAATTCATAACTCATACTACTTCACCCCATTCAATTGAGCTTTTAATTGAGCAATTTGTAACATTAATTGTGCATTAATCTTTTCTTGCTCAGTAGGCTCTGCTTTTGGCTCTTCGATTGTCGGTTTATCTGCTTCTGCAACCTCAACCACTTTTCCATTTACAAATTTGTAGTTATATCGACCATGCTCATCAACTAATCCTTTTTCTAAATATTGACCTTGAGCGTGTGCATATTTATCGCCTTGCCCTTTGTCGATTTCTGTCATTTTCGACATTTCTTCTTCTGATAAGAAAATGTTTGAATTAATAGATGTGATGTTGTTCTCTGAATCTTTATTAATATATACTCTTGCCATGTTTACTTCTCCTATTCATCATCATAAATTTCTGCGTCTAGATTAATTCCACCGCCTACTTTAATTACATAACTAATAGTCGACCCTCCACGTTGACTTAATTTACTTAGCAATGCGCTTGAAGGTGTTAATGCTAACTCTTTGTATTTGTCTACGCTTGCATTAGTAATATCTGAACGTTCTACATTGATATCGTCTGTGCTTGCTCCTGTATAAATCCATCCTTCTAAAGTTATATTACTTGAATCTACGGATGGCTGGGAAATTCTCATTGAATTAACCTCCGGAATATTAAGGTAAATTTTACTGTCTGAAAAAAAACCACTTCTAGCTCCGGTAATTGGTTGAAAATACCACATACATTTTTGATATTCTTCACTATAGATTGGATGAATAAAAGCAGTAGCGTGTTTACCTTTTTCCAATTTAACCCATTCAATTGTACAAGCTCCATTCTGTGATGTAGTACCGAATCTGATGATACTTAATGGAGTACTTGAACCATCAAGTGTTAATGTATGAATTCCATTTGTTGTGATGTCCTTTTTTCCGATAAGAGCGTCTTTTCCGTGAAGCGTACTGCCTCCTTCTTTCATAGCTTCAAGTCTAAATGAGCCTACAATAGAAGATACTTTTACGGAAATCGTAAATTCTTCGTTCAATTCATTTTCTAAGATTTGGCTTATATAATTCTCTAAAGTTCCTAAAGAATTGGTTGTTGTGCTTCCGCCTTTATAGCTTATTCCATTACTTAATTGTTTGACTGTTGTATTGTAAATTTTCCATCTATCAAATGAATAATCTGCTTCGCTATACGTTTCATATCCACGTTGATTTACTTTAAAATCCGGATTAATCAACAAATTCGGATTACTAAATTTAGTACTTAGATACTCTACAAGCTTTGATAATAAACCTTTTTTTAATCCTGCGCCATTGTGCACAGGTAGTAAGCTGGTATCCGTGAAACTAGGCAATGCTTCTAATTCTGTTACTTGTTTTCCTGCCATGTTATTCCTCCTAAAGATTTTCGATTAATTCATTATATTCTTCTTCAGTAAGTTTTCCTTTTTCAAAAGCTTGCTCTACTAAGAATAAATATGAATCTTTACTATACTTGCCTTCGATAACTCTTTTCTTTTGATTACTCAAGATTCTATACATAATTGGCTTCCTCCGTTTCTTCCTCAGGTAATTCAACACCTGCCATGCATGCTACGTATTCTGTTAGAAATTTTTGATTAGCTAAATCATCTTTTGTAGCCTGTACTTGTGAAGCTTCATATTCTTCTTGAGCTTGTCTTTCAATTGATGTCTCTAGTTGTTTGACTTTCATTTAAAAGCTCCTTTCTACGCGATACAAACAAGTGGAGTGAACACATTTACACTAGAAACGACGCCACTTCTTATATCGCCACTAGTGCCAATATAAAACGAAGAAAAAGTGTTACCTTTGTTGTTTGAACGCAAACGGACGTTCTGAGGTGATGTCTTGTTTTCAACTGAGTATTCAATCATATTTGGATACTCAGTATTCCACTCACAAGGGGTTGTACGTCCGCTTCTTCTTTTCCAATAAATGTGTACATCACCTTCACCACTAGTTTGTGGTTTAATGAACATCTGAGATAGTGAAGGTAACGTAACATAATCATATGTAATATCCTCTGTACCTTCATCATTTACAGTGTTAGCGTAAGTAACCACCTTTACTTTTTTTAAACAATTTAGCATTTCCTCAGGCATACCACAAAGGAATCCGTCTTTAGAAGCTAATTGGTCAGGAAAAATATCCCATTGATCCTGAGGTGTCCACCACTGTCCTTTTGGCTTACTTGAGTTTAGCCATTGTCGTAACGCAGATGTTTTCCAACGATTCCATCCGTAAGCCATTTCTTGCGTAGAGTTTAGATTTCCACTTCGACTATCATGCTGGATTGTTCCTAGATTTGTTCCACCACTGCCAACAGTAACATTGACTGTTTCGTTTAGCGTAATTCCATCTTTTCCGTATGAATAAACTTTCCAATTTGATGGTGCTTGGTCGGGTGCTCCATAGCATCCAGCTAATCTACCACCTTTTTCAACAGGTTTTGTCAAAGTGAATTGGTAATTGATTCCTGGTTTAACATTGTTTCCCCATGCCTTAGCAAAATCAAAATTGTAAGTACCAGCACTTAATTCATCAGGACACGCTAGAAATGCTCTTTGATGCGAAAATTGAATACCAAAAGGCAAAGCATAGTGTGACTGTAACCACATTCCAGGAACTACTTCTCCGTCCTCTAAAGTCATATCTTCAAAGTGATTGACTTGCCATGGAATATCATATTCTTTTGAATCTGCAGTATCAGTCCATTTTTCGATTAATTGTGTGCCAATCGCAAACGCTTTTGAGCCTGCTCCATTTGCTACAATAGCTTGTACCGTTGGCCAATCCATATCTTTACGGGCTATATTTGACTGTGCAATCACTTCTAAGACATTTACGATTTCTTGCCCTGTTTCGTCTGTTAAAATTTTATGTTTTGCCATTATTCTTCCACCTCCTGTACAATGTATCCTTCTTTGTCAACTGACAAACCAAGCGTTACAAGCATTCCTTTTAACTTACTTGTATCCGTTTTAATCTCATTTAATTCAAGCTTCATTTGATTATTTAGAATCTCAAGTTCATCCTTAATACTTCCGGAGACTTCTCCATTGCCATTACCGCAACTTGAACTTTGATTACCGTCTACATCATATTGCCAATCTGCTTGTAATACGTTATTTTCTTCATCTATTAATTCAAAGTCTCTATCAATTAATAAAGCGGTGTAAAAATGATTATTCAATATCATTTCCATGATATTAGAAATCTGTATTCTTACCGCATTACCTGCTGTTGAATATATTGACCCATCATAACCAATGCGTATATCTGTAATCTCTGTATTTGCATTTGGTAAATTACCTGAATCAAATAATTGATCTACTCTAGATTTCAGAACACTTAAATCCTCAAAACGTATGCCGTACTTTGAAATTAAATCATTTAATTCTTCAATCCCTGAATCTTTGATATTTGAAATTGTTGTTACACCTGTATCACGTGCTTCTCTTATATCTTCTACTGCTTGATTACACTTTTCGGATACCAGCAAAAGCAACATTGCAATTTCATCTCGTTCATTTTGATCTAATGAGGCAGATTTTGAATATATACTTTCAGGAGTAACAACTCTTGATAGTGTAGTAGCCCATCTTTTTTGAATGATTCCATCGTCATTGACAATAACCGCACTCACCACAAAATAAAGATCTCCTTTATTTTTTAATGCGTTATTAGGTACAATCCAGGCAAATTCACATGTATCATAGTAAGTAACTTTATCTGTAGTTATACTTGACCCGATAATGTTTTTTGAATCTCGATAATTAACTCGTATTAAAGCATCTTCCATTTTAAATATTTCTGAAACTGTATTGATAACCCTAAACCGAATATATTTAGAATCTTTATCGTATTGAACACCGAATACGTTTTCAGGATCAGGAATATAAATCTCACGAGTACGTGCATCAATGACAAGCGTCTCATTATCTACACCTGCATATGTATCTAAGTCAAAGCTTAAAGTTGCATTTAATTTAGCCATTTCTACCCTCCTCTTACTATCAATGTACCAGATAATGGTGTATCATGAATACCATTTGCCATTACTCGTATAGCCCAAGAATAAGTTCCAACTTCTAAATCATCTGTAGGACACCTGATTTTTAAATCATCTTTAATTTCAACATATTTAACCATTTTAGAATTTTTCATAATAACAAATAAACATTGATCTTTTTCTCCAGGTATAAATGTGTTTCCACTTTTGAAATTAAAAGATATTTCAGAAATGATAGTATCACCTTGACGAATAAAGATATGATCTCTTTTTATCTCCATGTATGTTCCTCCCTTCTACTTATATAGAATTGACTTTTTCCATTCCAATCCATCAAAAACAAATAATCTGCATAACTGATAATAACTTCTGTTCTGTGTAACTGCTAATGAATAGCCACGTTTCCATGTCGTACCGTCAAACTGCCACACTTCCATATGAGTAAACGTCGTATTGAATTTAACATTCACCCATGAAGATGTTCTATCTAATGAATCTGTTACAAGTACTTGAATCGTTTTTTCTGTATTTTTTGGAATAGAAGATAGTGTAAACACTCTAGAATTCACTGTGTTTTGACTTGAACCATCTTTGTACGTTACTGATTTAACATGTCCATCATCCGATGTATGTACAGTGAATTTCACATCATCTGTATTTCCACTACCTTTGATAATTTCAAAATCTACATAAGTTACATATACAGAAGCGTAGTTTTCCAATGTAGTGGCATTTAATACCACTTGTGACAATCTATTTCCGCTACAGTCTGCCATATAAGCTTCTACATGAAATTCATATTCTGTTTTCTGAGTAAGACCAGTAAAAGAATAATTTCCATTTAAATTATTACTTACAAATTGTCCATCCTCATTAGAATATAAACGTAATGTATATAAGTTATATGGATTCGTTTTCAACTTTCCAAAAATTGAAATGTCATTATTTCCAACACCTGATATCCATGCATCATATGATGGCAAATCAATTAATGGTGTAGTCAATCTTGCTTTTCCCGATAAATTAGGCCATCCTTGACAACTTGCATCCCATTCAAAAGACCGTTGTCTATTGCAATACATAGGTTCGTTTATTTGTCCTAAATAATACCATCCTGAATCTGTAATATAGTCTGTATCCCATCTTGAAATAGTTTTAGAAAGTCCTCCAAGAGTAATAACGTTGTTTGCCTGGATTTTGAAATTTCCAGTGTATCTAAACCACACATCAGCTTTAAATTTTAAATTAGGATATGATCCTATATATTCCTCATTGTAAGATTCAAATGTAAGCGTTAAATACTCATTAAATGGTAATGTTGCTAAAACAGTCATACACTAACCCTCATATTTTATATAGATGTCTCCAGTTTTATCGCTAGCCTGTACAGTAGGATCTGTAGTTCCACTACGTACATTTACAGTAAGTTTTAATCGATCATCAAATTGTTTTTGATATCCTTCCAATGTTTTAATGGTTGTTTGTGCCTTTGCAATCGCATCTAACAGATTTTTAAAGTCTTCTGTTGAATCAATACCACTATCTAATGCAAAGTTCTTTACAACTTTAATTTTAAATGAGAATGAAGTTACAAATGTATTATCTGAACTCAATACGATTTCAGCATTCACAACGCCTGCTTCAGCTAGAATATTCGCAAACGTTTCTGTGTCAGAGAATGTAATTTCATATGCATTCGAGTTTTCAAATCGTGTAACACTAGTCGCATCCACACTTACATTCAAACCACTAGGTTTTTCAATCCACAACGTAGCCGTTAATGATGTATAAATTTCTGATGATTCATCCACAATAACATCATCACTCGCAAACACGATAAGACCTCTCCCTGTATCTCCTTGAAGCATTTCCAACGTTAAATCAGGGTTTTCTTTTGTAAGACTTACAGTTAAATGACTATATACAATTGCCATGTTATACCTCGCTTTCTAATACAAGATCTAAATCTTCAGGAAGTTCAGTGATTAAGTTATAGGTCAATTTATTTAAATAAAACCTTTCCCTTTTGCCAAACTCAGTTTCTACATAAATCAAATCATTTAATTTCATTGCCTGTGCATCAGGCACATTAGATGAAAATAATTCTTCAAATTTAATAGACGTTTCTGTTTTTGGCTTTTGAAGTTCTTTCTCCAAAGATTTTTTCGCCTGTATTCTAAGATAGCTTCTTAAATTTGTTTCATTTGTAAACACGCCCAGTGTTGTTTTTTTGGCTTCCGAATCGTCTTCCTTTAATTTGATATCAGAATATTCTTTCACATCAATTCTATGGATCTCATCTGTATACCAATTGCTAGCTTTAACAATTTCGTTGTTTGGTAGAATTCGACCGTTGTATGCTTTTGGAATAATTCCCGTTATAACATTTTCCATCGACTTCTTTTTTGTGTATTCAGATATTTCATAATTACTTATAAAAAAATTATTTGGTTTCAAACCGGAAGCATAATAATCTGAATTTCCAAAATAACAGTCATAGTTGTTGAACATTGCAACAAATCTGTTACTTTCGCATTCAGGCCATCTGTTTATCATGGAATTATCCTCTGTTCCAAACAAACATTGAATCAGATTATACCGAACCCAATATGCCGTTTGTGTGGAATCCACATCTTCAATCATCCATTTACACGCATTTCCAACTTCGGCAGCACCTCTATCAGCAACAATAACGCTGCTTCCATCGCCAATACTCGTTGAACTAGGATATATGCCATAATATATGTTAATATACGGTGCAATTTCATAACTAGATCCATTGTTGATGAACCACCATTTCTCAGAACTATCAGGCGGGTCGTCATATAAACTACCTAGCACAACCTTTTCTGAATCCAATTTCAACCATCTACATGAACATAATGATAAAATCCCATATATATCTCCATATATGCCTGTACCTACTTTTTTTAACATAAATGTTTGAGCGGCTGTTCTATTTATTTGTTGCGTCTGTAGCTGCACTAATTCATCTTCACTTGCATTTGGAACATCCAAACAATACCCACTATTCTGAACATTTCGGAAATAAACAATTTTTTCATCCTCTGCATTAATATTTGCATAATTCGCATATTTTCCATGTCCATAAATTTTATAAGGATAATTGGGTCGAGACTTTGTGATAATATCATTTGCGGTATTTATCGCATCTTGCCACGTACCACTCATAGTACGATCATCAAACACAAACGCTTCTTTTTGAGAATCAAAGAACACATGCGTTGCATAGCATGTATATGTATCACTTTGTTTGTTGTATTTTGGATAAACAATTCTATATAATTGTGGTTCTTCAAAATTTATGTCTACTTTAAATACAGATTCATCACTGATTTCCATACCCATCAAATCGCTTTTCGGAAATTCTATTTCTACGTACCAAACAGAATTTCTTTCAAATACTGCCTTAGCACTAACACAATGTTTTAAAATCACATCTCCGTTACGTTCTTTCATTTGTGCATATGTTGTTTTTTTTCTAGAAAAGAATAAATGAATCATCTTTATTTCTCCCTGTAATTACGTATAATTTCTGCACGAATAGCACCAATATCTGTTGTAATAAATACATTATTTGAACCATAATTAAACTTAAGTCCATCAAACGAACCGCTTGTTTTCAATGTGTCATACTTGTACGTGCCGTTTGAATAATGTGTTTTCATATAAGAATTTTCTGTATTGATTTCAACATAAGAAATATCCGATGTACCATTGAATGGATTTGTGATTGTAAAGTTGTTTCCATTACAATTGATCGTAATAGTTTTTGTGTTCATGGAAGTGTTATATAAACGATAGATTGGATATGCCGTTTCATAATAATTCGCAAGTTCTACCTTTTTACCACTCACAATATCGTATGGTCTTGAGTACTTATTGACGTATCTGTAAGGCTCACAAATAAATGTGATTGTAAATTCGCTTCCTCTTCCAAAGTCTCTTGAATCCATATCGAACGTTACATTCTTTACCTTCCAATAATGTTCTCTATCATCACTAGTTAATTCCAATATCCCTTTATTTCCATTAAAATATTGTTGAATTTTATAGATACGATCTAGATATTCTTTCTTGCTGTTTAAAACAAAGTTGCATTTAACAGGAATTTTGCGATCTTGATATACACCTGTATGACGATACGATGTTGTACCGTCACCAAGTGTAGATGTTTCTACAATTTCCTCTGCCATAGGAATAACAGGACGCTCACTTACCTTTAATAAATCCATAATATTTTGTGTATAACGCAGTTTATTTTCAGGTGTAAATCTAAAATGATACATTCTATGAACCTCCATTTCCCCATGATTTCAACATATCTCGAATTGATACAATTTCTTGTACAGTATCTGTAACAACGTTTCCGTCCAATTGCATTGGTTGTAGATTAATTGTGATATTGCTGTTCAATATTGCATTTAAAGCACTCGTTAAATTGTCCATTCTTTTGTAAATACCATCCAAGTTTAAATTGTATGCCGTAGAATTAGAGCGTGATACTGTACCACCCATAATAGATGTAGTAGCATCACTAGCCGCTGCATATGCGCTTGTATCAGCCAACGCTGCAATAGAATCAGCACTCATAGGTGCAACATCAGAATCAACAACTGGTCGAGATAAATTATCTAAAGAATGTTTTTCAGTTTCGTGTACAGTTTTCTTTATAGTTGTAATAATAATAGGATCTTTGGCGGCTGCTTTTGCGTTACTGATAGCTTTTTCAACTTTTTTTGCATAATCTATAGTTGCTTGCGCATACGGCTCATAAGCTTTCAATAATGCGCTTCCACCTGATTGTCCCATAGAACCAGAAGATGCCTTTGCATTTGATTTTCCATCGCCCATCTTATCTCCAGTATCTTTAGATTTTTTTGAAGCTTTATCTTTAGCTTTATCTAATTCCTTTTCTAATTCGTCAACTCCGCCTTTTGCCAAAGCTTTCATAGCTTGATCAACAGTAATTGTTCCATCTGCAATACCTGCTGCACATTTTTGTGGAATTTGTTCACCATCATAATTTGATTTTGTTAATGCTTCCTCAAACTCAATTAGATTGTTAAGCATTGTATTTGCTTCTGATACACTGCCTGCATTTGAAATAATACTGTAAGCCATGTTTTGTGGAATATTAAGACCAGCCGCACTTGCGTTATCAACTAACTGTTGAAATGTCATCATAGATGCCACAAAATTACTAGCCGTTTGATAACTTTCTGTGCCGTTCATGATTCCGCTTGTTAACTTTTCAGGAATTTGAATACCCGCTTCACCAGCTTTATCTATAGCACCTTGTAATGATTGTTTTAACGAATCTCCAATTTTTGTATAGCCACCCGTTTCTGCCTGGTTATTAAGATCTAGTAAAGTCTTATTTGTTTCTTGCATTTTAGTAGCCATAGTCGCTAAAGAACCATTTGCTTCATCTATTTTTTTTCTCAACTGCTCAATCTGAGTTTGATACTTTAACGCCTTTTCATTGTCTCCATCTTTAAATGCTTGTGACTGTTTGGCTTTCAATTCATCCATCTTGTCATTTAAGCCATGAACACTCTCTGCTACCTCACTATATTTCATCTGTTGCTTAATTAAAGCTTTTGTTTGTTCTTTAATTGCTTCTGCATATGCTTCTTGTTTAGCAGCTTCTTGTACCTTTTGAATGTATTCTTCTAACGCTTGATTGTTTTCAAATACCTTGCCTGTATTGTCTGCAACTTTTCCTGTATTTGAATCAATTGTTAAACCGAGATCTGGATAGATTTCATTCAATTGATTAACAGCTTCTTGCAACATTTGTTTCTGTATAGTATTTTTGTTTTCTACTCCATTTAATTGTTCAATCGTTCTCATCAAAGAATTAGATTGACTGATATTCTGTTCGTTTGTAGATAAAATGGCTTCTGATTTTTCTTTATATTCATCAATTTTTTTATTGAACGAACTAACACTGTCTACAACTTTTAAATAACTTTGCGCTACTGCATCATTCTTAACAGCATTTTCTAAAGCTTTTTTATTTGCCTTTTCAAACATAGGAACTAACACTGCAATTTCAGCAGCTGCCAATCCAACAGCTATTCCAACTCCGCCTAATGCAATACTTGAACTTTTTAATGCTTCAGTTGTAACTCCAGTTCGCTTAAACAATTTTGTCAATAAGCCATTAGTTTTATCTACAGGGCCACTAAGATTGTTTAGTTCGCTTGCCGTTTTACCAATCCATGTAACAGCTTTGCCAAACCCATTCGTCAACGTCTGAGCGCCACTAAATATTTTCCCTAATCCTTTTGCGGTTGGATAAGCGGCTGCCGTCAACAACAACATCTTTGCGATTGTCTGTTGTGTTCCTTCATCTAAATCAGAGAATGCATTTGCTGCTTTCTTTACAACTTTTAAATTAGATTTAAGAGTAGGTGTAAATGCCTGGCCTAGTTCATCAGCGGCTTGTTTAACTGCTTCCCATGTCTGTAACATTTGAGATTTTAATGTTCCGTATCGTTTTTCCGCTTCAGTTGCCATGGCCGAATTCGATTGCCATGCGTTTTGAGAAACATTTAATGCGCTAGCCAATACATCCGAGCTTTGTGCCAATGCACCCATTGCCTGTGCTTGTCTAATTTCGGTAATATCTAAATCGTTAAGAGTTTTTGTAACATCCGCCGATTTTCCGATACCTTCTACAAATTTTAAGAATGTTCCTGCTGCATCTTCTCCCCAAGCCTTTTGGAATTGTTGAGAAGTCATACCAGATACTTCTGCAAACTTTTGTAGTTTCTTATCTCCCGTAGAAACAGATAGATCAATTGTCTTCAACATTTTAGAAACAGAACTACCACCAGCAGCGGCTTCAATACCTAATGAAGATAAAGCGGTTGATAATCCTAACACTTGGTTTGAATTCAATCCAACCATTTTACCCGCAACGCCTAAACGAGTAGACATTGCCATAATATCTGCTTCTGTTGTTGAGAACTTATTTCCCAAATCTACGATTGTAGAACCTAAACGAGAATAATATGTATTCGTCTTTTTAGACTGTGAAACCATTACGTTTGAGAACTTGGCAATACTTTGTGCTGCTTCTTCACCAACAAGATTTGTAGTATCTCCTAATTGCGTAATTGTCTTAGTAAATCCAACAATTGAATCTGTAGGAATACCCATCTGTCCTGCAAGCTCTGCATAATGGGCAATATCTTGATATGTACTCGATGTATTTTGTGCAAGATTTTTTAAGCCTGCATTGATTTTTTCAAACTGTTGAGGGGTTGCATTTACTGTTTTTGTAACACCTGTCCATGCATCTTCAAAATCGATTGCAGTTTTTGTTGCTCCGACAATAACCGCCGCTGACAACGCAGACAATGGCTTAATAGTTTCTGCAAATTGATTTGCTTTCTGACTAGCAACACCAAATGAATGTGATAATTTTAATATATTTTCATTATCTGTAATAAAGCTTTTATTCAAGCTCTTTAGTTCATTGTTTAATGCTGCTGCACCAGCTCTTAGACCATTAAACGTCCTTTGCGATTCCTCATACGTGCTTCCTAAGTCAACAAGGTTTTTCTTTTGTTCCGCAATTTTTGCATTGTATTCCTTTTGTGAAGCACTATTTGCCTTCATAGAAACTGAAAGTTCTTTATTTCTAGCAGCTAGAGTGGAAATTGCGGTTTCACATTGTTCTGTAGTGTGATAACTATCGCCAATCGCATCTTTCCATGCTTGGATTTGAATTTGATTTGTCTTATATTCTTTTTGTAAGGCACTCATCGCCGATTCAGTACTGTTTAATTTAGTCTGATATTGCGATAACGTGGCTTTTGATTTGTTAACTTGATCTGTCCATTGTTGTTGTGTTTTAGGATATTCTTTAAGCTTTTTGTTATAGACATCCAATTGCTTAGAAGTGCTCTGAATCTTATCTTTTAATAGATTTTGGTATGTCGCAAATGACGAGAAATCATTCGGATTTAGCTTCATCGAAGCTTTTAGTTTGGACATTGTTTTGTCTAATCCTGATGTTTCTCTTTTGATTTCATTTATCGCTTTCTGAAATCCTGTAGTATCTCCATCAATCTTTACGGAGATACCTTTTATTTGACTATAACCTGACAATTTTAGTACCTCCTAAAATATGTCAAAGTCGCTTTGGATTGCTTTACGGATATGTACTTTGTTACTAAATTGTTTGTCTGCTCTTGCACTCATATTGCTTTTAGCTATGATCAAGTCAAACATCATTCCAATGTCCATATCATCTATTTCATTCATCTTAAGCCCTAAATTCATGCACCCTATAATCAAATCAGAGTAGCTGACTATTCTTTTTTTTTGCTTTTTTCTTCTACATCTTCTGATTCACTATCGATAGTTGGACTGTTCGCAAAAACGATTTTTTCAAACACCACAATACCTACTGTGACGAATGTGTCATAGTCTACAACATTATCAATAAAATCTGAAAAATCTTCCGTTTCTTTTCCTTGAACAACATCATATGCTTTAATACATGACCACAACACACGTTCAAAGAATTCTGAACCATTCGCTTCTAACAATACATGATATGCAGGTTCATCTTCTTCATCTGTTCCCACTTTCTTTTTGATAGCTTCCGAAAACTTCATCTGTGCTTTCTGAGTGTCAACCAACATATCTCTATTGAAGTATTCTCTATAGATTTTCGCTGTCTTTCCTTTATAAAGAACGCCATATTCTTTTCCGTCAATTTTAATTTTTGTTTCCATATAACCTCACAAAGAGGGGTTGCCCCTCTTATAATGTGCTCACTTCCTTACCATTATCACTTTGTACAACTACCGGTGTGCCATCTTCCTGGTTCACTTCACTAGCTTTTGGACTAGGTAATGTTGGAGCAGTTGTAAAGAAACTCTCATAATTTGTATCACCTTTACGACATTTTGACTTTACCCATTGATGATCACCTTGTTCTACAGGAACTGCTGTAATATCCATTGATGTTGTTTTTGGATCAGTGCTTTCTTCTTTCGTTTCACCTTCTACATTTGGTCGTGCAAATACAACCTTATAGAAGATATGTTTAGTAGCACTTACATCACCTTCAAATTGGAACATTAGCGCAACATTATTAGGCAATACGTTTGCATCTTCTGCTAAGTTACCTTCTTCTGTTGTCACTGTATTGAAAATCATCTTTTCGATTTCTTCAGGAATTTCAGACATCTCTAAACTACCTGAATATCCATTGTTTGTATTCGTTGTGAAATACGCAGTGTTATCTGCATAATATGTATTTGTATCTCCTTCTGGATCTAGTGTTAATGATTTAGCACCTTTCCATGCAACAGGAGTATTATATGTAATTGATCCTGCACTTTCTGTAATAGAACATACATGTACATTTTTTAGACCGAATCGTACTTTGTTTTTTTCTGCCATAGTTTTTATCCTTTCAAATATTTTTCGATTAAACTTGGCAGTTCCTTGATTGCGTTTGTTTCTCCATCCTTCCAGTGCTCGAATGCACGTGTACGTCTAGGAGAATTCCATAAATTATGTCCGTTTTCTAGTAAATGGGTTAATGAGTATTCGTGACCACTCGCATAAATAACACCGCGTGTATGAGCTAATTCACGTTCTATCTTATATGTTATAGATCTTTTATATTTTCCCTTTCTGCGTGTGTTTCTATCTTCTACATTGGCCTTAGCTTTAACAATGTCTTTAGAATCTTTTGTAGTTTCTTCTACTGCTCTATCAATTTGCGCCAAAGAATGCTCTTTATATTCTTGAATAATCTTTCTTATTTTAGGCCCAAGCTGCGACATATCGCAATATACATCATTGACGGCCAACTAATGTCACCGTCCATTCTGTACAGTGTACTTTTTGAGCTTTTATATCTTCATCTGTGATGGTTTGGTATGGTATTTCTAATTCATCAAACATGTCTTCAATTTCAGCTTCTAATTCAAAATCTTTTTGATCAGTCACTAATCTATATATGTAAGTTCCAATCTTACAATACGTTCTATTGTCTGCAAAGTAATTATTTGTATAATCCAATGCATAATTCCCATAGGGGGTATGGGGTTTTGATTTGAAACTGCCATATACAAATTGTCCTTCACCTAAAAGTTCAGTGAATTTAGCTACAATCTGCTGTCTTACTGTTTCCATTCTCCAGCATCCTGTTGAACATATAGTTCAATCGTATCTCCGGATGGGAATGTACGATACACCGCATACTTTTTGTCGTTGTATTTCACTGTCGTTTCATCATTGTAATCAATAGTAGGAATAACAAGCTTATACGCTAACTGTATGCCTGCCTGGTAGGCTTCATTAAATTCTTTTGAATAAATTCCACCAACTCGACAAAATACTTCCTTCTCCGTTTCATTGACACGTTCCACACCATCTTCATCAACATATCTTTCTTTTTCAATCAGATATGCGACATCATAATAAAGATTATTCTCACGAGTATATTCATATGCCATACTATGTCACCTTCTTATGGGATTTATCTGTCATAAGAATCTGACGTAAATCCTCATATGTTTTAGCCATTGATTCTTTATATGAAGCATCCGTTGTACCAAATTTTGACTTTACATATGTTATTACCGCTACTACAATTTCATCTTCTAAATCATCCTCATCAAATAAAATATTTAATCTATCCAAATCATATAAACATGCTCTGATATATGTTTTGATTTCATCATCATACGCATGTGATTTAGCTCTTGTAGCAGAAGTTCTAACACGTTCTAGAAGGCTTTCAGAAATATTGAACGCCATTATCTATCCCCTAAGCTTTCTTCGCACTGTTTTTTCGAGTGGTTTTCTTAGGCTCATCATCTAATACAATAGGTTCATCCTCAGTTACAACAGGTTCTTCATCAGTTGCAATTGGTTCTTCATCAGTTAATGATTGTGTTTCTGCTTGGCTTCCTTCTGTTGTAACATCTCCATTGCTTAAGCTACTTTTTTTTTTAACAAGAAGATGTATTGAGGATCTAATACTTTACCATCATTGATAACTAATGCCTGAGTTACTTCCTGATTATTTTCATAATCCCAGTACTTTTTAACACCAAACATCATATTTGAGTTGATCGCATAGGCTTCTTTTCCTACCCAATACATACCGAAATATTCACCGTTTTTTGCTTCATCAAAATCTTTGAATGTATCATTTTCAACGAAATTAACTGTTCTAGCTTTGAATGTAGCACGTTCTGCACCATCAATAGGATTGTATGTTTCTGCATAAACAGGACGATTATTATCATCGGCCAATGTTTTAATGTTTGCTTCATATGTAGCTGGAGTCATAACAAACTCTGGTTTTAATTTACGCATTGATAAAGGAATCTTCGCAAATAATTTTGTTTGCCATGATTTCCAATCTTTCATTTCTGCTTCCGTGAATTCAATGATGTGATCGGATTTAATACGACTACCTGATACTTTATTAGCTTCAGTTAAGATACCTTCACATTCATTTTTTGAAGATTCACCTGTTAAGATTTCACGATCCATAGCTTCTAAATAAGCTTCTACAATGACTTCTGCCAATTTAGTTTCGAATGCATTTACAGTTAATACAGTTTGTAGTAATGTACGTGCTAAACGGATTTCACCAATCAAATATCCAAATTGTACATATTCCGTAACAGAACCGGCTTTTTGACGATCAGATACTGTTGTTTCTGTGATACGTTTAAATGTTGCCTTGAATGAACCAATAGGATATTTAACACCACCACGGAAATTTGTATGTAATACTGCATTGTATAAGTAACCACGTGATTTACTTAATTCAGTCATTACTTTCTGAACAATTGTTTCAGGAATTAAGATACCTAAATCAGCTGCTACACCAGCTTCTGCGCTACGTTTTCTTAATACTTCTGACTGTTTTCCTTTTTGAACGAATTCCATGAATGCACTACGATACTCCATATCGTCTTCCATTCCTTTTTTACGTTCTGACAAATCTGTAGGCATTGTTGGATGTGCTTTGCTACGAGCTTGTTCTTGTTGTGTAATAAAAGCACCTTCTTCATCTACAATAGATTTTGCCATAGTATCTAAGAACGCTTGACGTTGTGCAACTTTGCCTTGTAACTCTTTGTCACGCTTTTGTAAGATATCAAATTCCGCCTGTAACATTTCCAAGTTTGTATTAGGATCGTTTTTGTTGACCTCATCTTGAATTTCTTTAAATCTTTTTTGAATCTGTTCGTGATTCATTGCATTGAATGCTGCTAGTTGTTGCTCTGTAAACATTAATTAATAGCCTCCTTAATCTGCAACAACAAACTCAGTCTTTCTCGTTTCTTTTCATTATCTTTTTTAGCCTGTTCATCATCCATTAAAGACTTTGCCCTTGCTTCAATAGATGTTTGATCATTTGCAGGAATCGACACTGCCGAAACATCATAAATTTTTGATACTTTGCGTGTTGTCCACGTCTTTTTATCTCTATCATATGATTCCTCGTCCACCATGTATCGCCATGACATTTGAGTCACCATTCCTGCCTGAATACTATCGTACAAACGTTTTGCAGCTTCTGTTCTTCCTAAGTCTGCTGCAACAAACAATCCGTGTTCATCTACTTCAACAATAAGTGAACCATTGCTTGTACGTGCATATACCATTCCTCCATGATCAAATTGGAAGATGATATCACTCATATCAGCGTTGTCCAAACTTGAACGCTCAATCAACTCATATACATCATTACCTTCGTAATCTCGATAAAGAACATAAGGTTCAAATGTTGTAGCATATCCTTCAACATAGTATTGAGTATCAATCCGTTTATTTTCCGTCACCGGGTTCATTTGGAACGGGATCGAGCGCATTTGGATTTTGCTGTGGTTCGGTTTCGCCATTGTAACTAACTCCTCCTTGATTTGATTTAGTTACCTGGATGTATTCACCTCGAATAAAACGTTTCTTACCTTCATCATCTGGTAAAGGCGCTTTGTTCATAATATTTAATGCCCCGTTCGTATCAATCATTCCTCTATCGAACATTTGAGTCGCAACATTCAGTTTTGTTTGTGTTGAATCATACTGTAAGCGATCACTTGTAAGAATGATTTCACTACCATCCATAATCTGTTTTACGGAATATAACATTCCACTCAACACTTCTCCAACTTCAATAAAGAATGGTTCAATAATTGATTCATAAAATGCATTCCATTCATCAGGTTTATATTTATTCTGCAAAATAGCTTCACTAATTCCAAAATAGCTATATACACTATTTTCAATTGCCTGCTTCTGCTTGGCATCCACTAATAGTGGTTTACTTTCAATTGGTTTTACTTCATCAAAACGATTATCAACAAGAAATACACCTGTTTCATTTTTGTTCAGGTTATTTCTTAAGATCATGTTCTGTTGTTCTTTATAATCCTCATCATCATCAATCGGTGTTGAAATTTTAGCCAAGAATCGAACGATAGAACTAGACTTAATCGCATTGATTGCTCCTTCTTCCTGAGCAAGCATCAATTTAGCTGTTGTATCAA
>ERZ1034897.176-NODE-176-length-36282-cov-54.624617_pt1 | contig 36282 bp, 57 predicted proteins | sample MGYA00520629_ERZ1034897 | MGnify/ENA primary metagenome ERZ1034897 (study PRJEB33766, sample SAMN09781789) | gut metagenome | biome: gut microbiome | host: Homo sapiens | place: Madagascar | study: EMG produced TPA metagenomics assembly of the PRJNA485056 data...
ATAATAAATAATATATAAATATCTTCTCTATAGAGAGTGAGTTTTCAACAGATTGTTCACTCTGCAAAACGTCCAGTGCGAGTATCGTACTCGCGCCGCATGCGGAGAAAGGTGTTCTCTGACACGCCGAGCTTGCTTGCCGCGCTCCTGACGGTGCGGTCTCCCACCTTGACCTCGGCGTATAACCGCGCGAACAGGTTGACGTCGACCTTGATTACCTGCCTGCCGGTATACGCGCCGCGGAGCTTCGCCGCCTCTACGCCTGCCAACTGTCTGGCGTGGATCGCGCTGTACTCCGCGTCCGCGACGTAGGACAGGAGCTGCACAACGATGTCGTTGATCAGCTGGCGCGTGGGATCGTCTGCGGCGGTTGACAGGATCGGCATATCCTCCACCACAAGCCGTATGCCGAGCTCCTGCGTGATCCGGCGGTACTCCGCGACCGTGTCCCGATAGGTTCGCCCGAGCCGATCCAGAGACGCGATGTGGATGGTGTCGCCTGGCCGGATAACGCCGAGCAGATGCTGGTATTTGTCGCGTGTGAACGTCCTGCCGGATGCCGTGTCGATGTAGACGCGCTCCGGCGGTATGCCCAGCTCCTCGGCCTGCTTATACTGTCGGTCCGGGTTTTGGTCGGACGTGGACACGCGTCCGTAGTAAAAATCATACTCCATATAAGTCTCCTCGATCTTCGCGCGGCTATATCCGCCGCACAAGTCTTATGGCGTGGTTTGCGTCGCGCTTTTTTGGCGCGCCAATAGGGTACACCCCAATGGCGCGCTTGGAGGGGTAAATAACCCCGCCTTGCGACGGGGTATAAATCACCACTGGAACATTGGCTCCGCGTATGCCACGTATCCGCTGACGCTGTCGGCGGTGATGCTGTCGGGCATTGCCATCGCCATACACTCTACGCCCATCTTTTCGCCGGGCGCGATCTCATCCGCGTATGCCCGCAGCTTGGCTATGGCATGCCCGTCGGCGCCAAGCAGGATGATTGCCACGCGGGGGCTGCTCGCGCTCTCGCTGGTGGTGTTCTCTATGCGGCACAGGCACTTGACACCGAAGTAATCCGTGTCGGACAGCGTGACCTCGCTGACCGGATAGCGTGTCGGCGCGTCATGCTCCGCGAACTTGGTGTGTGGCGCTAACTGGTACCCGTCCGGCAGGGTGTAATCCATGGTGCCCGTCTCGACGTAGTAGCCGATCTCCCCCGGCTCCAGAATCTCCGGCACGCTGCTCCCCAGATCCATGGTGCCGATAAGCGAGCCGGACGCGTCCTCCACGTCCATCGAGCAGTTGGAGAGCATGATCGTCGCCGTGCCGGTGTTCTCGACCTCAACGACTGCCGTATACCAGGTGCTGCCGATGCTGTCCGTCCACGTGGACACGTCGGCGTATGTGATCTGCGCGTCGGACACCGGCGCGGTCTCCGTATCCGGCTCTGTTTCCGTTTCGGTTTCCTGCTGCGTTTCGGCGGTCGTGTCCATCTCCGGCGCGGTCTCTACCGGCTGCGGGTCGGTGGTGGCACAGGCGGTCAGGCACAGCAGGGCGGCTATGATGGCAATGGACTTCTTCATGATGATGTCTCCTTTTTTGTCGAAATGATTTCACCAGTATTTTCCATTATCGGATTGACTTCCAGATTTTACCATGCTATACTATAGATACGGCGCGCGGGCTGTGCCAGCAGGGGTGCGGAAACGCACTTGCAGTCCGCCGCGCTGAATCTTAAGGGGGGGATTTGCCATTGCTGAAGGATGATGTATTCGCGCTCATCGATCGGTGCGAGGATCGCGAGAAAGCGCTCTCTATCGCTGTCAGCGTTTTAGCGCGCCTTGTAGGCGGAGAGATGCCTCAATGTAACCGAGAACCTCCTCTTTGCGGTCCTCCGGGATCTGTCCAAGAAGACGAATCAATTCACGCTCCGCCTCTGTAAGCTCGTGGCTTTCCGCCGCGGGCTTTTGTTGTTGTTGGGGAACTCGCCCGATGAGATCATCTACCGTTGTGCCGAGTATGTCCGCGATCTTGGATAGCGTTCCCGGTGTCGGCTCGCGTTTGCCTGTCTCATAGAGGGTCACCGAACTCTCTGATAGATGTAGTTGATTCGCCATCTGCTTGGCTGTCAAGCCGTGCTGCAATCGTAATTCCCGCATTCTTGTCATTTGCTCACCACCTTTCGACAGAATATATTATAATCTTTACCGAAAGCAAAGTCAATAGTTTTAACCACTGTTTTTTGTGCGAATTGACGATTCGTAAATTCATTACAATAAACACTTGACTTTGGGCAAAGAATGTGCTATAATATGACCATAGGAATTGACAGAAAATCAAGGAGGCGATATATTGAGAGAATGGCTTAAGAAGCTCCGGGAAGACCAGAACATGACTCAAGCGCAAGTCGCGGAACGTTCGGGGCTGTGTGAGAGCGCCTATTGCCTGGTGGAGACCGGAAAGCGGAACCCATCGGTTGACAGTGCCAAGCGAATAGCTTCGGCGCTGGGCTTTGAGTGGACAAGATTTTTTGAAGAATAAAAGGAGAAAGAGCAATGGCAAAACAGAAATTCAGCCGTGACGGCGAACCGATCTGCGCCGACTGCGGACATATCCTTGACCACACGGACAGGGCCATGGACGTAGACGGCGAGCTCGTATGCTGGGACTGCCTGAAGAAGTGGGCGGAGGACGATTTCAGCTTGTTTATGGACTACATGACGGAGGAGCGGCGCACGATCCTCTACGGTGCGGACATTGAGGCGCTGGCCGCCGAGCACGCGGCAGAGGACGTATACGAGGACATGGCGGAGGATGCCGCCGTGGAGGCATACTACCTCGGTACGGCGGTATGACGGGCGCTGTGACGCGCTCCTACGTCTCCACGGCGCGCATGAGCCACATGGAGTGGCTGGCGGCACGGCAGGGCGGCATTGGAGGCTCGGACGCGGCGGCATTGGTGTTAGGCCAAAACGTATACAAATGGCACCGTCCCATCGACGTGTACCGCTCCAAGGTGTACGAGTTGCCGGAGGAGGAAGAAAGCCTCGCGTGCCGCATGGGGCACTTCTTAGAGCCGTTTGTGGCGGATTTGTTTACCGAGGAAACTGGGTTCCGCGTTCACCGCTGGAACAGGATGCTGACATCCAGCGAATTTCCCTGGGCCTTCGCCAACATCGATCGCAAACTTCGCGGTTATGACCGCGGGCTTGAGTGCAAGACCTGCAGCGCATATCGCGATAAGCAGTTTGACGATGAGATATTCCCGCCTGAGTATTACGTTCAGATTCAGCATTACCTCGCCGTGACCGGGTGGGATACGTGGTATCTCGCCGCGCTTATCGGCAACAAGCGGTTCGTGTGGTATACCGTGCCGCGAAACGACGAGGACATCAAAGAAATCATGGAACGCGAGGAAGCGTTCTGGGAGATAATCGTAAACAAAAACGAGGAGGAAGCAGAGCAATGGCTATGAGTTTGCAGTTATTTAAGGGAGCCGAGAGCGTGGCGGAATTTGACTTTCCGCTCGCGGACATCCGCGACACGTATGAGGAGATCGCCAGAGCGCAGGAGGAGGTCGGCGGAAGCGTGGTGTACCGCGTGAAGATCTCCACAGGCGGCGGGAAAACGTTTGAGATCGTCACCGGCGACGAGGATATGGACACCTCCGTGCAGAAGTTCTCCGGCGTGATCATCTACGCACACAAGTGCAACGCGCGGTTCGATGAGGACGCGCCGCGCAACACACCTCCGATCTGCTCCTCCGTGGACGGCAAGATCGGCGTAATCGAGGGAACGGGGATCTGCTCAAACTGCACCGGCTGCCCCTACAATGAATTCGGAACGGATAAGAACGGGCGCGGGAAAGCCTGCAAAAATATGATGCGGCTCTACATCATGACGGAGGGCATGCCAATCCCGCTGGTGCTGACACTACCGCCGACATCGATCAGGGCGTATCAGACCTACCGGACATCCTCGCTGGCGGCGCGTAAACTGACACCGGCCCACGTTGTAACGGAATTCGCGCTTGAGCAGAAAACGGCGGCCTCCGGAGACAAGTACAGCGTGATCAAACTGAAGCTGCTCGGCAAACTCTCCAAGGAGCAGAGCGAGGCGGCAGATTTCTTCGGCGACTCCATCCGGCAGGCGCAGCGCGACGCGGCGATCACCGGCGAGGACTACAATCGCGAAGCACCTAAGGAGGCGCATGATGCGGAATAATCTGGAGAGCCAGCTTGTCAACGAGATCATCAAGGCCACGTATCCGCACGCTCAACTCTACCGGATCAACACAGGATCCGTTAAGACGGCGACCGGGTATCAATTCTCCACCGGCACACCGGCAGGGTTCCCCGACCTTGCCGGGTACCGCCGGAGCGACGGCAAAGCGGTATACATAGAGGTTAAGGTCGCGCCCAACAAGCCGACGGACAAGCAACTCGCGTTTCTCGCGAAAGCACGGATCGCCGGGTGCCTGGCGGGAGTCGCGTTCAGCGCAGAGGACGCGGTCAACATCATCTTGGGAATGTAAGGAATTACCAAAATGGACAGAAACGGATTTGTGTTTTATAAGAATTATGCGGACGCGATTTTTTGCCTCCCGAAAAATCAGCAGCTTGACCTGTTTTGGGCCATCATTAACAAAGGTTTAACGGGTTGTGAACCAGAAAAATTGTCACCGGCGGCTCGGGCGGTATGGACGCTGATCGCACCACAAATCGAGCTTTCTGTGCAGCGGTTCGAGGCGGGGAAAAAAGGCGGCAGACCTAAGAAAACGGAATCTTATGCAAATGCCGAAAACCAGAAACCAAACGAAAACCAAACCGAAACCAAATCGAAACCAAACGATTACCAAAAACCAAAAACGACAAAACCCAAACGCAACCAAACCGAAACCAACGCGGAAGCAAACGGGGGGAATATAGAATATAGAATACAGAATATAGAATATATATCTTCTTCCTCCCTACCCCCCTCCGAAACCGAAGAAACCAAAATCGGGAAGAAGGAGGAGGAAGGAGGAGACGAGAGAGAGAAAGAGACAGAGATGGAACCGGGGGACGGGACACCGCCGCCTGTACAGCCGGTGGACGTAGACGTGCGGCAGGTTCGTTCGCTGTGCCGCAAATACGGCGTGGACGCGGATGAGTTTATCGCCAGCTACGCGAGCCGGGGCTGGACCATCGCCGGGGAGCCTATCCGTGACATGGAGGCGCTGATACGCAAATGCGGTGAGAACGCAAAGAAGAAACGAACGGGAACGGCGGCACAGGCACCACCGACGCGACAACTGGAGCAGAGCAGTTTTGATTCGGACGAGTTTATGCTGGCCGCGCTGCGGCGCGTATACGGAGAGGACGTAGACTATGACACGTGAGACTTATAAAGGCATTATGGATTCGGCTATGACCGCGGTGGGTATGGCGGCGGCTGGCTGCGGCATCGTGTTGGAGGTGCTGTGCGGGTTCGCTATGGACAGTACCGGCGCGATCCCGGCGGCTACCGTATACGCCGTGCGGACCGCATGGCACGGGCTGCTATGGTCGGCGGCGGCACTTGGTGCCCTGGCGGCTGTGCGGCTTGCCGTGTGGCTCCGTTCCCGGCGGCGCGGAGTGAAGCTCGGCATCATGACCGCGGAGCAGATCTGCGAAGCCTGCAGGAGGATGCGGTGATGGGGACGAAGAGAAACATGCCGAAAGGATACCCATGTACGACCTGCCATCGCGAAACCCGGAAGACCTGCAGCACGCCGTGCCCGAAGTTCCGGATTTACTACGCGAAATTCATGCACCGATGCCGGATTGCCTGCAACCGGGAGACACCGGAGCGGGAGGAGCAGTTCCGCAAGTTTGTGGCGCTACAGCGGCTCACAGATGCGGATAAGGAGGAGGAAGATAACGAATGAAGTGGAACAGGGTGGAAACGTGCGCATGCTGCCACCACCGCAACATAGATGCGTGGCGATCCGTCGGGAGTCCCCCGCGGCTGGTGTATCTGGAGTGCCGGGACTGCCACCTGTGCGGGCCGCGGCGGCTGACACTGCCCGGCGCGCAGCTCGGGTGGAACCGGATGCAGAAGAAAATCAAGAAAAACAAGGAGAATTACGGATGGAAGCTTTAGATTTTTTACAGTGTTACTACGCAATGTGCTACCATCGTCACAGCCCAAACGGTTGCGGCGATTGCAAAGCACAAGAAATAGATTGCGAACTCACCACAGACTATCCGGAAAAGCTCGTGGAAGCCGTTGAGAGGTGGGCAAAAGCGCACCCGGAAGAAGCGGCAGATGCGACGAAGCCGAAGCAGGACGAGCCATGTGTAAAAACGATCCAGGATGGCCTTGAAGGTGCGATTTATCGTGCCATCGCCTCCCATAAAACCCGGATCGAGAATCTTGATCACGACGTTTTTGTGATACGGAATAATTTAGCTGTATTAGGCGATCAGATCTACGCGCTGCGTGAAAAGATTTATCACACGCCGACGGAGGAACCAAGCCAAACGCAGGAACCGAAACGGACAAATAAGGATGCGCTGCTGGCGGCGTTCCCACGAATGGTATTGTATGGTGATGTTCCGGCGTTATGCCCACGAATAATGGACAGAGATATTCACATTCAGCATTGTGCTGGGCGTAGTTGTGAGAAGTGCAGGCACGAATACTGGCTTGCGGAGGTGAAGGAATGACAGCACCTGTATTGCTTGCACTGATTCTTGCGATGGTGGCGATTGTCCTGAACTCGGATTATAGGGGGCAATAGACAAATGAAACAGGTTCGCAAAATTTATAGGCTGCCGCTCCGAGAGAAACGCGGCGCGAGCGATCGCGGTGGTGGAGGCGCTACTGCGGGAACGTGAGAAATAGAAAGGAGAATTGTATGGAGATGAACGAAAGAATGGAACAGCTGGAAAAAAGAATAGCATGGCTGGAGAAATTGAAGGCCGAAGATGAACGCGCTATTTTGATCCTGCATGAACAGAACGAAAACCTGCAGAGGCAGATCGAGAAAATCAAGGAGAGATTGGGCGGACCGGATGCCAAGAGAGCCGAAGAAGCGAAAGCGGAGCGGACGCGGCAGGATGTGATGAAGGAGATCACGAGCGGCATACTGTGGGATGGTGAGGACGCATACAGATGCTGTCCGAAGCTGGTCGATCCGGCGGTTGTGTGCCGCGGCAGAGAAGACAAATGCCAGGAATGCAGACGGGAGTACTGGATGGAGGGAACCAAGACGAATGACCGGTGCGAGGGGCAGACTACACCGAAGGAGAATGCGGGAAACGACGGGGAGAGAAAAAATGAACCGTCGGCGCCGGAATTTCTGTGCGCGGAGGCGATGAAGAAGACACTGCAAGATGAACCGGTTCTGCGGGTGATCGCGAGCTTGACACTGGGGCCGGACTACGAGCGGAAAATGGAAATGGCGCGGGAAGCGGTGGAAAGGCGGATGCGGAAAAAATGAAAACCGCGAATAGACCGAAAACGCCGCTATGGAAAAAATCCATGCCGCACTGCTGGGCGAAGATGGACGGGGAGCAAAGCCAATGAAAGATCCATCGAAAATCAAGGTTCTCGTAGCCTGTGAAGAATCACAGCGCGTTTGTATGGCATTCCGTGAGCGCGGATTCGAGGCGTACTCGTGTGATATACAGGAACCGAGCGGAGGGCACCCGGAATGGCACATTCTCGGAGATGCTCTCGAAGCCGTTGATGGTGGGATCGTGACTACAATGGATGGGAAGACGCATGACGTTGGGAAGTGGGACTTACTGATAGCACATCCGCCGTGTACGTATTTAGCCGCATCTGGGAACCGATGGTTTAACAAGGAGAAATATGGCGAAAAGGCTGTAAGACGTTGGGAATTGAGGAATGAAGCAGCGGCGTTCTTTATGGCTTTTGTGAATGCAGATGTTTGCAAAATCGCAATAGAAAATCCGGTTGGGTATATGTCAACTTACTATCGAAAACCAGATTGTATCATACAGCCGTATGAGTTTGGACACCAAGCGCGAAAAAAGACTTGCCTATGGCTCAAAAATCTTCCGATCCTGTTCCCGACAGATATTGTAAGCATTGGAGAAATTTTTCCTAATGGATACAGCAAAGGGACAAGCGCGTATTGCGCGAGAGACGAAAGAGGCAAAACCATTCCGTGGAATGATCCACGGACGGCAAAAAACAGAAGTAAGACCTTCCACGGCATAGCCAAAGCAATGGCGGAGCAATGGGGAGATTATTTGTTGCGAGATGAGCAATAAAATGAGATTTGAACGAAAATGGACAGGGAGGCACAAAATGAAAAGCCGCAAGGGTGAATTTTATATCGCCTGCCGCCTATCCGCAAATGTTTGTAGATGGAATCGTGGATTTTGATATAGGGGGATGAAAATGGATGTTAAATTAGAGTTCTTCCTTGAAAAGCATTACGCACGGTATAAATCTCAGAAAGGAGAAATAAAAAATGGATAAATGCCCTATTTGTAATAATCCGATAAACATGTGTCAGTGCAAGTTTGGCGGTAGCGCACATCCCGATAGAGGGAACCGTATCGAGGTTGTTGTAGATCACTTGTTCCTATTTTCGCCGGAGCAAGTCAACCACATTATCGCATTACAAAAATGGTGGAACATATCATACGGAGACAGAGAACGAGAACAAATACACAAAGAGCTTGTTGCTGAATATCAACCCCATGAACGCCAGATGGAGGGCAAGAACAATGGCTGAAGTAACATGGATCAAGGGAACGATCGACCCGCCGCAGAGCGGGGAATACTACGTCGCACTGAAAGCGACGCAGGACATAATCAATCCGGTGACAGGCACGGTGGACTACAAAACAGGCGATGTAATGATCTATACCGATTGTTATTACGCCGGGGCCCACTTCTGGGAGCAACTCGGCAAGGATAATCCGTACTGGGCAGTGGTGTGTTGGACGCACATTATCAAGCCGGATATTCCGGACGGTGTTCGAGAAAGACTTGTTGAGTATTTCGGCGAAAGAGTGCAATGGCAAAACGGAGACACGTGCCCAAACTTACTTACTTACAAATAAAGGGGGGGGAGAACAATGGCTAAACCGAAAGCAAGATATTTTCAGACGTGTGATTTTTGTCACAAAGAATACGAAACCGATGAGATAGGAATGTTCAACATTAAATTGCCCGGATTGTATATCGGAGAACGTGGCGAGAAAAGCAGAACAATCGTATCAGGAGCTATATGCAGTGAATGCATGGATAGATTGAGGGATTCACTCAAGGAGTTTATCGACTTGAAAGAAGGGACATATATAGGAAACGTTTTTTCTTGGAGCAAAAAAAAGGAGGACATGGCTGAATGGATTAGCGTCAACGACCGCCTCCCAGAAACAGCCGATGATGTACTCGTCGCGCTCTCGTATACGTACGACGGCACTTTCTGCGACTATAGCACCGCAAGATACATTAAGTTCGACGATGGCGCACACTGGTGTGAAAGCAAACACGGATATCTCGAATGGGACAGATACTCTGACGGGCACGGCGGGAGTTCCTCTTACAAGGTGATTGCATGGGTGCCGATTCCAACGTATAAGGAGAAAAGCCTGATATGAAAGCACGGATACCGACCCGCGAGATCGCGGAGGAGGCGAAGTTCCGCAAAAAGAGCGCGCGGAACAACGACCGCTTCTTAAACTATGCTCACCGTTCCATCGTGCTCTCGGTCCGCGACAACGCGGGCTTCGGCGACGCGCGCATGTCGCGTCTGATCGACGGATCATACTGCATCGGCCGCGACTACATCGAGCGGTTCAGCCCGCTTGAGAAGACGGACGAAGATTACGCCGTGGACAGCTATTACGCCATGCGGCGGGAGCTGCTCTACATAGGCTGGGATCCGTCGGTGGAGCTATGGCGGGACAATCCGTTTACGCTCGCGGATATGGAGCTATCCGGCCACCAGTCCGCGGCGAAACGGGCGGAGAACGACGCATACGTGTATTTCGCAAATATGCTATCGTTCTACGTCCGGGAGATGGCGGCCATGGTCGCGCTGCACCTCCACGACACGGACGGCTTCGGCGCGACGCGGCTCTCGCGCGTGTTTGACCCGTTCGTCGAGGACTGGCGGCGGCTGATGGCGCGCTACCTGCACAAAGACCGCGAGGGACTGGTCGCGGAGATGCGGCGGATACTGAACAGGTATAACGACTGCCCGGTGTTCCCTGCGGAGTACACACTATAAGTCGGCAGTAGCCGCAGGAGAAAGGAGAAAACATGACAGAAAGAAAGGTTAACAACGAGATGCGGGAGCGGACTTATGTCCGCTATCCGTGGTGGAGCTACGTCAAGGGATTGCTGATGCAGTACGGCTGGGCGCTGGCGGGTAAACCGCATATCCTGACAGACGACCAGATGGACGCGATCTGCAGGGCGATTGACGCGGCGATGGAGCTGCCGAACGGCGCGCAGATTATGCGGGTGGCATCGCTTGTGCTGATCAAAAAGACGCACACCATCGCGGGCGCTGCCATGACGATCCCGGTCTGTGAGGACACGGCGAAACTGTGGCACCGCAATTTCATCCGCGCGGTCGCCAGAGAGCTGGGGCTGAGCGAGACGGCGGAAGTGCGGCGCGGCGGCGCGATATTACCCACAAGCGCCGAAAATTTGTGATACAATCGCGCAAGGAGCCGGGACAAGCCATTAAGCCGGAGGGTGGGATCGGGGATAATACGCGGGAAGCGCGGGCGCGGCGGGGGCGTCATTGACCCTCGCTCCGCCGTTCGATTCGGTGGTCCCCGCATTGGATTTGGAGGACGAAAATCATGAAAATCGTGGATACGCCACTGGGCGAAATACGACCATACGGCAAAAACGCAAAGAAACACGACGCAAAACAGGTGGCGAACGTGGCGGAATCGATCCGCCAGTACGGCTTTGTGCAGCCCATCGTCGTGGACGGCGATGGCGTGATCGTGATCGGGCACTGCCGGTACGCCGCCGCAAAGAAGCTCGGCATGGCTACGGTGCCGGTGGTCCGCGTGGACGAGCTGACACCGGAGCAGGTGGACGCGCTGCGGATCGTCGACAACAAGACCAACGAAAGCCCATGGGACATAGAGCTGCTCATGGAGGATCTCCCGCGGCTCGATCTGGATGCGTTTGACTTTGATTTTGCACTGCCCGAAATCAAAGATGAGGCGGAAGAGGCGGAAGAGGATGGCGGCGAACACGAGGGTGCTGCGGACGACATTCCTCCTGCCGTTGAGGACGAACCGCCGGAGGTGGACGAAACAGCCGAGCCGACCTGCCGCCGCGGCGACGTATGGCAACTCGGACGGCACAGGCTGATGTGCGGCGATTCTCTAAGCGCCGCAGATATGCAGACACTGATGGGCGGCGACAAGGCGGACCTGCTTCTCACGGATCCGCCTTACGGCATCGATTACACGGGCAAAACCGACGAGGCGCTGAAGATTGCTAACGATTCCTTCCAGGGGGGGAATTTCTGGAATTTCTGCGGGATGCGTTTCTGTGCGCGGCGGGCGCGATGCGTGAGGGTGCGGCATGGTACATATGGCTTGCGTCAATGAAAGCGGACATCTTCATGGCGGCGTGTGTGGCGGCCGGGTGGACGATGCGGCAAGTGCTTGTTTGGGTTAAGAACTCCCTCGTACTCGGTCGGCAGGATTACCAGTGGCGGCACGAGTCGTGCCTGTACGGTTGGCTCGATGGCGCGGCGCATTACTGGGGCAGCGACAGGCGGCAGACGACGGTGCTGGAATTTGATCGACCGACGCGGAACGACATCCATCCGACGATGAAGCCTGTGCGGCTGTTCGATTACCAGATCCGCAACTCCTGCCGCGAGGGCGGTACGGTGCTGGATATATTCGGCGGCAGCGGTACGACGCTCGTCGCCTGCGAACAGAACGGGCGCGTGTGCAGGATGATGGAGATCGATCCGCGCTACTGCGACGCGATTATAAGGCGGTGGGAAACGCTCACCGGGGAGAAAGCAATCAAAATCTAAGGAGGTGGCGTGATGGCGAAGGGTGACGGGCTGATCCCGTTTAACTCCGAAACCGGGCGCGAGGCGCAGAAGAAAGCGAACGAAGCGCGATCCCGCAACGCGAAGCTTCGCAAGACGGCGACGTTCCGCGAAGGGATGCGGCAGGTGCTCGCCGAGCCGGTAACGGACGAGAAACAGCTGGCGGCGATCCGCAAATCCGGTATGCCGATACCGGCGCGGCCGACGTACCGGGACTTTCTCATCGCGACGACGGTCCTCAACGCCATCAAGCGCGGCGACCTCGACGACATCCTGAAGCTCATGCAGATCACCGGCGAGGAGCTGGCGGCGACGTTTACGCCGGACGAGGTGGCGGAGGACGCGCTGTCCCGGTCGCTGCGGGAACTGGCGGAAGAGATGGAGCGCGAGGAGCGCGAGGAGCGCGGGGAGAAGACGCGGAAAGAGGGGGCCGATGGCGGTATCGGATAAGCAGCGGCGGATCATGGCGTTCCCGTACACCTCGCACACGGCTCTTATCTGCGACGGCGCGGTGCGGACCGGCAAAACGTCGATCATGTTCGTTACGTTCGTAGACTGGGCGATGCGGACATTCGACCGGCAGCTATTCGGCGTGTGCGGCAAAACCATCGGCTCGGCGGTCAAAAACATCCTCGATCCGTGGCGCGCCATGCGGCATGTGGCAACGCGGTACCGCGTAAAATGGCGGCGGTCTGATTCGGTGCTCGAGGTCTGGGACGGCGGCGGTCACTACAACCGCTTTGAGTTCTTCGGCGGCAAGGACGAGGCATCGCAGGCGCTGATTCAGGGGCGCACGCTCGCGTCTGCATTCCTTGACGAGGTGGCGCTGATGCCGCAGTCGTTCGTACACCAGGCGCTCGCGCGGTGCTCCGTTGATGGGGCGCGGTTCTGGTTCTCCTGCAACCCGGCGGCACCGGGCGTGGAACACTGGTTCTACAAGGAGTGGATCGCGGATCCGGCGGCGCATGACGCGGAGTACCTACATTTCGAGCTGGACGACAACCCCGCGCTCTCCCCGGCGACGCTGGCGCGGTACAAATCCATGTACACGGGCGTGTTCTACGAGCGAAACATCCTCGGACGGTGGGTAGTGGCGGACGGGCTTGTCTACCCCAATTTCGACGAGGGCTGCATCGTCGACGACGCGCCGCCGCGGGGGCGGTATTACATAAGCATCGACTACGGCACGCAAAACCCATTCTCCGCGGGACTGTGGTGCTATGCGGACGGCGTGGCGACGAGGGTGCGAGAATACTACTACAGCGGCAGAGACACGGCGGTGCAGCGGACGGACGAGGACTATTGTGACGCCGTGGACACGATTGCAGGGGATCTGCCGATCGAGTGTGTGGTGGTCGACCCGTCGGCGGCTTCGTTTATCGCAGCGTTGCGGCGGCGTGGGAAATATACCGTGCGCAAGGCAAAAAACGAGGTGCTCGACGGCATCCGGCTCACGGCGGCGTATCTGCAAAACGGCAAAATCAAAATACACCGTTCCTGCGCGGACTGCATCCGCGAGTTTAAGATCTATCGCTGGGACACGGAGGCGAGCATGCGTGGGAAAGACACGGTGGTCAAGGAGAACGACCACGCCATGGACGATGTGCGGTATTTCGCGAACACGATCCTCGTCGGTCTGGTCGGTCACGGGGACGACGGCGGGGGCGAAGAATACGAGACATACGGAGGCATCATGCTATGATTACATATCAGGATTTTGCCGCGCGGCGCGGTGAGGGCATACAGGTCGTGCGGGAGGTTGTCGAGGACTACACCGCGTCGGAGACCTATCGCACGGCGCTGGTCGCGGACCTGTACGACCGGCAGAAAAACAAAACGATCAACGAGTACGTCAAAACGATCATGACGGCGACGGGCGTGGCGGTGACGGATGTGGTGTCGTCCAACAACAAGATCGCGTCGAATTTCTTTGCACGGTTAAACGTCCAGCGCTGCGCGTATTCGCTCGGCAACGGCATCACGATCGCCAAGGACGGTGCGAAACAGCGGCTCGGGGAGGACTTCGACGAGGTGCTCTACGCGGCCGCCTACCATGCGCTGATCCACGGCGTTGCGTACCTTTTCTGGAACGTAGACAGGGCGATCCATTTCCCGGCTACGCAGTTCGCTCCGATCTGGGACGAGGACACGGGTGCGCTCGCGGCGGGCGTGCGGTTTTGGCGGCTCGACGCGGACCACCCGATCACCTATGTGCTCTACGAACCGGATGGCGTGTCGCAGTGGCGCGAGGCTGGCAACGTGGTCACGCAGCTGTCGGACCGCGCGCCGTACCGGGTTCACATCGCGACGACGCGCGCGCTCGGCGATACAGTGGTCGGTTCCTCCGGCTACGACGGCCAGCTTCCGGTGGTGCCGCTCTACGGCTCGCGGCTCCGGCAGTCTACGCTGGTCGGCGTGCGGGAGGCGATTGACAGCTACGATCTCATCCGCTCCGGCTTCGCGAACGACCTGTCCGACTGCACACAGATCTACTGGATTATAAAAAACGCGGGCGGCATGTCCGAGGAGGACCTCAACCGCTTCCGGCAGCGGCTCCTGCGGCACGTGGCGGTCGTCAACTCGGAGGACGGCGGCGGGCTGGACGCGCACACGTCGGAGATCCCGTATGAGGCGCGAACCCGGTATCTCTCTGACCTGCGAAACGGCATTTTCGAAGATTTCGGCGCGCTTGACGTGCAGGCAATATCGGCATCCAACAAGACCGCGACGGCGATCCAGGCGGCGTATGAACCGATGGACCAGGCGGCTGACGATTTTGAGATGCAGATCATTGCGGCGGTAAAGCAGATTCTGGCTTTCACTGGACCGGTTGACGCCGAATGCTGTCCGTCTTTCAAACGTTCGCGCGTGTCGGATATGTCGGCGCAGGTGGAGATGGTGCTTGCCGAGGCGGAATACCTCGACGCGAAAACGGTGCTCGAAAAACTGCCAAACATCACGCCGGAGGAGGTCGAGGTGATCCTCGCACGGCGCGACGAAGAAGACCTGCGGCGGAACGGCGGCGGGGACGATGGCGGCACGGAGGAAGAGGAGGATATGGCATGAATCTATCGATACAGGACGGTCGTGCGGAGCTGTGGCAGTGGGACACCGGCGTGCGGCTGGTGATGGATGAGGCGTGTGAAGCGGTCAATTTGTCCGAGGATACATTTGGCGTGACGGTCGACGTGACCGCCGCGGAGGATGGCAAAACGTGGGTGGCGGCGGTGCCGGATGAGATGCTGCAGAAACCGGGTGATCTGATCTGCTACGCTGTCCAGTCCACCGCAACGGGCACCATCACGGCGGCGTACCGGTCTTTCCGCGTCAACCGTCGGCCGAAACCTGCCGGATATGTGGCGACGCCGACCGAGGCGCGGACGTGGCAGGAACTGGACGACAAGAAAATAGACGCGCCGCAGACTGCCGCCGTGGGAGAAGTGCTGACTGTGGAGGAAGTGGACGCGGAAGGAAAGCCGAAGAAATGGAAGACCGCGCCGGGAATCCGCGGTGACAAAGGCGATACTGGTCCTGCGGGACCGAAAGGCGACACTGGGCCTGAGGGGCCGAAAGGCGCGGACGGCAAAGACGGCGCGGGCATGGATGTAACCGGGGCAAAGGTGGGGCAGATTGCCAAAATCACGGCGGTGGACAGCGCGGGCAAGCCGACGGGATGGGAACCGGTGGATATGCCATTTGTTTCAAGTGATTACGAGTTAGTATTCCAAGAAACAGTTACGGAAGATGTCTTAACATACAATAGAGACACAGACAAAGATGGCAATCCGTTTAGTTTAACAGATGTAATGGTAATTATTTTTACAAAACCTTTCGCCGAATCCACAAACAACGGTGGAAGAGCAGTTGGTTTTTTACCCATATCGTCATGGGGGCATAATGTAGTATTAGGCATTTCAAGTGCAATTAAATCGGGAGGAAATGAAGTTGGATGCTATGATGTGGCGTATGTCAAAGTGATAAATGGATATCAAATTTGCGATCGATACTACAGGTCACAGAATACAACGAATGTATTTGGAGTAATGCAGGAAGGAACGGGGGCTGGCGAAACGGGAGTGCAATTCCATGGTGATGCAACCAAAATAATGGAAATATCAAGACCACAAGGCAATATCACGTGTGTGAAAATCGTGGGCTACACAAATCCGTTGGTATCTGCGGGAACGATTATTGCACTTTATAAGAAGAAAGGAACTTGATATGAAAGTTTGTGAAAACGGAATCATCCGCGAAATGACCGCCGAAGAAATCGCGGCAATACAGGAATTATCCATGGCGGCAGAATCGACCATCGAACCGCTGACGAGCGAAAAGAAGCTGGAACTGATGCTTGCGACAATCCCCGAAGCACCCATACCGACGGTAGAACCAAAAGTCGGATACAGGTGGAAGCCGATGTACACTCCGTCCTCTGGTTTCGCGTGGGAACTGGTGGAAGATCCCACTGCGCTCGGCACGATGAAAAATCCGCTGTACTGGCTGCCGGGGAAAGCGGTGAAAATGGGGTATCATTATACCGACGGCACGACAAAATACGTTGCGCTTGCAGACGGTGTGCCGAGCGGCTTTGATGACGCGACATATTTTGCGGAGGTATAACATATGATCGAACGAATCCTAAACTGGGCAATCCCGCTTGTGTGAGGTGTGATGATGGACTACGGTCACCGAGAGACAGAGGCTCTGCTGCGGGCGTTGGAGGCGGAGATCTCCGCGGAGTATACAGCGGCAGGCAAAGAGGTCGCGAAGGCGGCGGACGAGTTCTTTCGGGATTTTGAGCTGGAAGATGCGAAATACGCGGAGGCGGTGGACAAGGGAGAGATGTCGGCAAAGGCATATCAGCGGTGGCGGCGGTCGAAGCTGGCGCGCGGCGAGGGCTACCGGCAGATGCGGGAGGACATTGCCGCACGGATCCGGGATGCGGCGCAGATCGCAGCGGCATACGTCAACGACACGGTGCCGCTGGTCTACGCGCTCAACCGCTCATACGCCGCGTACGCTATGGAGCGTGTTGGGGCAAATCTCCGCGTCGGGGTATCGTTTTCGATCTATTCCGAGGATGTGGTGCGGCGTCTGATCGTCGAGCACCCGGAGCTTTTGCCAAACTGCCCGCCGAAACGCGCGGTGGACATCCCGCGGGAAATGCGGTGGCTGCGTGAGAAGATCTCTTCACAGGTGCTCCACGGGATCCTCGGCGGCGAACCGATCCCCAAAATTGCCTCGCGCATGGTGGATGTGGTCGGCATGGACAAGGTGGCGGCGGTTCGCAGCGCGCGCACGGCGGTGACCTCAGCGGAAAACGGCGGGCGCATGGACACGTATGACGCCGCGGCGAAAATGGGCATCGCCGTGCAAAAAGAGTGGATGGCGACGCACGACAAGCGGACGCGCGAGAGCCACGGGCGGATCGACGGCGAACGGGTAGACAAGGACGGGGTATTCTCCAACGGCTGCCGCTTTCCCGGCGACCCGGACGGCGCGCCCGAGGAGGTCTACAACTGCCGCTGCACGATGGTGGCGTATCTGCCGGACTACCCGGACGTTAAGGGCCGGGTGACGTATCAACAGTGGATGGAAGCGCACAATGCGAAAGGAAAGAAAGGCGGCGGGAAATGAGCAACTTTAATGGCTCGGCGGGTAGCGTGAAGCTTACCGACAATTCGGGCGCTGTAAAAAAGCAGCTGCGGGACGTGGTGCGGCGGGCGCTGATGATGATCGGGCTGAAAGCGGAGCGGTACGCGAAAGCAAACTGTACCGAAATGAAAGCCGTCGACACGGGGCGGCTGCGGAACTCCATTACCTTTGCGCTGGCGGGCGGTCAGGCAAACACGACCTCATACGCGGCGGATCGCGGCAAGGGCGGCAAACCACCGGCGACGGGGTCGTACAGCGGCACGGCCGAGGGCGGTGAGGAGGATTTGACGGTGTACATCGGCACGAACGTCGAGTACGCGCCTTACATCGAGTTTGGCACGGAGCGGCGGGGACCGCGACCGTTTTTACACAACGCGGCGGCTGACCACGCGGCGGAGTACCGGGAGATATTGCAAAACGAACTGAAGAAGGGCTGACGAAAGTCGGCTCTTTTTTTATGCTTTTTTGCGCCGCACAGGTTGCAGCCAAAGTTGCGGAACTTGCGGCAACGGTGCGAAACTTTTTTTGAAACCAGGCTGAAACCGTGTGAAGAAAGTTGCGAATCTCGTGAAACATTACCCTCAAGCGCCGGAAATCGATGATACAATGCCAACAAGTTCAAAGCGCGAAGAAACGCGCCCGAGGAAAAGGAGAACAGAGACTATGGCATTAACACGCAAGAGCCTCAAGACAATGGGGCTGGACGACGAGAAGATCGACTCCGTGATTGAGATGCACACAGAAACGATTGAATCGCTGAAAACGGAGAACGAAAAGCTCCGGGGAGACGCAACGCGGGCCGCCGACCTCCAGAAGCAGTTGGAAGAGGCGAACGAGAAGCTCTCCAAAACCGACCCGAACGCGGCGGCGAGGATCCAGAAGGAATTGGACGACTACAAGGCTGCGATCGCGGCGGAAAAATCCACAGCGGCAAAACGTGCCGCATATCGCAAAATCGTCGAGGACAACGGCATCACCGGCGTGCTCGCGGACATGATCGCGGACCGGGTGGACTACGGCAAGGTCGAGATGGACGGAGACGCGATTAAGGGCGCGGACGCGATCGGCGCGGAGATCGCGAAAACCTATGCGGCGTACATTCCGACGATGTCCACGCGCGGGCAGCGGACGCAGACACCGCCGCAGGGTCAGGCGCAGGGCGGCGACGATGATCTGTCGGACGAGGAGTATTTTGCGAAATACGACAAAAAGACAAAGGAGACCTAACGCATGGCAAACCAGTTTATCACGCTCAAAAACATCGCGCGTCGCACGATGACGCGGCTCATGGACAACATCCTGTTCCCGCAGCTGTGCTACCGCAACTACGCCGACACCTTCCAGATGCGCGGCGACACCATTCAGATCCCTATCCCGGTGCAGCTGGAGGCAAAGGAGTTCAATCAGTCCGCAGGCGTGGAATACCAGGACGACGTGGAGACTTCCGTCGATTTGAAGCTTGACACGCTGGCGACGGTTGACATCGAATACACGGCGCTGGAGCGCGCCACCAGTGTGGACAGCCTCGACGCGCTGTTCATCGATCCCGCAGCCGCCGCGCTTGCCGAGAAGATCAACAAAGACGGTATGATGCTGTACCGCGACATCCGACAGAACTGCGGGATTGCCGGTACGCCCCCGGACACGCTGTCCGCCTTTGCGAACGCGCAGATGCTGCTCAACGAGGTGAGGGCACCGCAGGAGAACCGCCGCGCGGTGTGGTCCCCGCACGCCGCCGCCCGTCTGCAGCAGATCCCCGCGATCGTGTCTGTCGATTCGTATGGCTCCCGTGAGCCGATTCTCACCGGCGAGATCGGGCAGGTGTTCGGCCTCCGCAACTTTATGTCGCAGGCGGTGGTCTATCACGAGTCCGGCACGCTGTCTGAGTCGACGGAAACGCTGACGATCACAGCCAAAACCGCCGGCACCGCGCCCACGCTGGAGCTGACGGCATCTAAGGCAGGCGGCACGCCGAGCATTTCCGGCAAGGGGCTCTGTCGCGGCGATCTCTTACAGACGGACGATTACGATCTGCTTGTGGTCGCGGACTGCACGGCGACGAGTGCGACGAAGATCGTGGTGCCTGTGGATGCGCGCTCCTATGCGGCGGCGAAGGTGGGTGACGTGGTACACGTGGTTGGCGGTCACGAGGCGAATCTGGTGTTCCAAAAAGAAGCCTTCGCGTTTGCTACCCGGCCGCTTATCACCCCCGCTGGCGTGGAGAGCTACACGATCAACCACAACGGCATTTCGCTTCGCGTAGTCCGCGGGTACGACCAGAAATACAAAAAGGACCTGTTGTCCATGGACATCCTGTACGGCTACAAGACGATTCGTCCGGAGCTGGCGGTCCGCTACCTCGGTTAAGGGGGCGGCGGCATGACGGTGGAGGAGCTGTGCCTCTGTGCGGGGCGCGCCGACGCGACAGACGATGCGTTTGTCGCCTCCATCCAGCGCGGGGAGATCACGGTGCGCGATGGCGCGCTCGATCTCTCCGACCTGTCCGCCGGGCAGTATTGCCGCATCGTCGGCTCGACCTTCAATGACGGCATCTATTTGTGCCCTGTGGCGGGGCTTGTGGATGAGGTGTTCGACGGCGCGGTTTTCGCACTGCGTATCCCGCCGGCGTTTGTGCGGTTGGCGGAGGAGATCGACGCGTGGCAAAAGGCAAACGGCGTGGTCGCTGGGGCGTACAAATCGGAGAGCTTCGGGGGGTACACCTACGACCGCGGGACGGACCCGGTGACGGGCGGCGGCGTGTCGTGGCAGTCCGTTTTCCGGCGGGAGATCAACAGATGGAGGCGCGTATGAGTCTGGTCACGAACATGATGGAGAAATGCCGCTTTGTCGACAAAAGCCGCGTACCCGACGGAGAGGGCGGCTACACGGTCGCGTGGACCGACGGCGCGGAGTTTGACGCGGTGATCGTGCGCGACACGACGATGCAGGCACGGATCGCGGAGGCTTCCGGGGTCTCGTCCGTATACACGGTCACGGTCGGCCGCGGGGTGCCGGTGGATTTTCACGATGTATTCCGCAGGATGCGCGACGGTGCGATCTTTCGCGTGACATCGCTCGGCGCGGACAAGCAGACGCCTGAGGTCGCGACGTTCCAGTTCCAGCAGGTACTGGCGGAGAGGTGGGAGCTGCCGACATGAGCACGACACCCACCATCGGCGCGGCGCTGCAGTCGTTTTTCTCCGGCTTCGGCATCCCGGCGTACCCGCACACGGCTGTGCCCGATCAGGCGGATATGCCCTACCTGACGTATACGCCGATTTTCGGCTACGCGTTCGATCAGGCGGGCATCACAGTCAACCTGTGGTATCGCACGGAGAGCGAGGCATACCCAAACGCCAAGGCGGCGGAGATCGCGGAAACGCTCGGCGACGGCGGGGTCATGGTCGCGTGCAAAGGCGGCGGCGTATGGCTCACGCGCGGGTCGCCGTTCTGTCAGTCGCTGACCGACGAGGACGACAACACAATCAAGCGGCGCTATATCAACGTCACGGCGCAATTCGTGACGACATAGGAGGCAAAATATGAAATTTACCAAAATCCCGACAAACACATTCTCGGAAATGCAGTTGAACGCCGGGATCTTTTTATCGGATTTCGATCCCAAAGAGGGCACGGTGGATCTCGCGAACATCATCGCAGCGACCTCCGGCGGCTGCAAGTTCACGGATTCTCTATCCTTCGTTGACATGGGCGAAGGCGTGGACAACTGCCCAAAAAACATGATGGAGCTCAAAAAGCTCGACACGCACGAGGTCAAGATGGCGGGTACGGCAATCACCGTCGACGCGGACGCGCTGGCAACGCTGGCTGCCGCCGCGGACAAAACCACGCTGACAGGTGCTACCGGCGTATCCGTGATCACGCCGCGGCAGGACGTGGCGACCACCGATTACAAAACGATCTGGTGGGTCGGCGACTACTCCGACAAAAACGGCGAGACGAACGGTGGGTTTATCGCGATCAAGCTGTTAAACGGTCTCAACACGGCGGGCTTCTCTTTGCAGTCCACCGACAAGGACAAGGGTACGTTTGCGTTTGAGTTCATGGGGCATTACTCCATGGACGCGCAGACCAAGGTGCCGTATGAACTCTACATCAAAGCCGGAGCGGCTGAATCTGTTTAAGGGGGAATAACACATGAAAAAGCTATCAGAATATCGCGGCACGGAGGCTATTGACCTTCTTTGTGAGCTGCTCGACCCGTTTGCGGAGATCGCGGGGGACGGGGAGATTCGGCAGATGATCCTTGACAAGAAACCGGCTCCGGTGTGGATCGTCGCGGCGCTGCGGGCGCACAAACGCGCGTTTATCAAGGTCGCCGCGATTCTATCCGGTGTGCCGGAGGGTGAGGTCAATCTGCTGACGCTGCCGCGTCTGGCGATCCAGATCCTGACGGACAACGAATTTTTGGAGCTTTTTCGGTCTGTGGCGCAGATGGGGGCTGTGACGTCCTCTGTCGCTCAGTCGGAGAGTGCGCCGGTCGCGGACTAACCGCCGCGCAGATCATACGGTACGCCAGCGCCTGCCTGCGGGAACGACAGCGGGATTTGGCGTACCGTTTTTACGTCACAGACGCCTTATGGATTCTTTGCGAAAACTCCGCGAAGCAGTCCGGGGGGCGGTATATGTCGGCGCGGTTCTGCGATATTGTGGGGGACCGCGCGAAAAAGGCGGAGACGCGCTCGGGCGAGGAAATCGCGCTCGACGTGATTACGCGGATCGGATTGGAGGTGACGGCGGCGGATGAATCTATTTGACCTGTTTGTCAAGATCTCGGCGAACACCAAAGAGGCGGAGAGCGGGATCGACGCGACCGGCGAAAAAATGAAAGATGTCGCCAAGTCGGCGGGGGGAATGGCAAATTCCGTCGGTGAGGCGTTCAAAAAAGTCGGTGAGGCGGCGAAAGAGATTGATTCCGTCGTGTCCGGCGTCGGCGACAAAATTGTGAAAGCGTTCGCCGGGGCGGCTACTGCGGTCGGCGGGTTTGCGGTCGGGTTGGCGAAGGCTGGCGTCGAGTACAACGCGCAGATGGAAACCTACCAGATGGCGTTCACGACGTTGCTCGGTTCGGCGGAGGAAGCGCGCGCGGCTATGGCGCAGATCCAGACGGACGCGGCATCCACGCCGTTTGACGTCGCGGGGCTGACGCAGGCGAACCAGCTGCTTGTCGGCGCGGGTGCTTCGGCGGAGGAAGCGCGGAACGTGATCATGGCGCTGGGCGACGCGGTATCGGCTACCGGCGGCGGCAATGATGAGCTTTCGCGTATGGCGGCGAACCTGCAGCAGATCAAAAACGTGGGGAAGGCTTCGGCGGTGGACGTCAAGCAGTTCGCTTTGGCGGGCATCAACATCTATCAGGTGCTTGCCGACCAGATGGGCATCACCGTCGAGGAGGCATCCAGCATCAATCCGACGTATGAGCAGCTCTCCGCGGCACTGATTTCCGCGGCATCCGAGGGCGGGCGGTACTTTGGCGCGATGGCGAACCAGTCGCTCACGTTTAACGGGCAGATCTCCAACCTGGAGGACAACTGGTCTGCGCTGCTCGGCTCCCTGACCTCCGGCTTGCAGGAGATCCTCCAGGGCGACATGCTCCCGCGGATCATCGGCTATGTGGACGAGATCCAGACGGCATTTGATTCCGGTGGCTTTGCCGGGGTCGCCGACACGCTGGGCTCGATCTTCGCGGACGCGCTCGACGGGGTGATGGCGTATCTGCCGGGCTTTGTGTCCGGTGTGATGGACACGCTCGTGTCGCTGGTCTCCTCTCTCGACGTGTCCGGCGTGATTGCGGCGTTTGAGGAGATCGTCGGCTCTGCGTTTGGTGCGCTCGATGGGATCCTGGACGTGCTTGCGCCGATGGTGGAACAGATCGTTCCCGCGCTCATCGAGGCGTTTGTGCAGTATCAGGGCGCGATCCGCGAGGTGGGTGTGACGATCATCACGGCGATTGCGGTCGGGATCGCGGACAATATCGATGGCATCCTCGGAACGGTCGTGGAAACGGTCGGCTCTCTCGTGGAGACGGTATCGGCTTGCGCACCCCGGTTTCTTGCCGCCGGTGTGACGATCATCACGGCTCTGGCACATGGGTTTGTCTCCGCACTGTCGTCCTTCGATGCGTCGGCAGCGGTCGGCGGCATCATGACGGTGCTTGAGACGGTGGTGCAGGTGATCACGGACACGCTGCCGGAGATCATCACGTCCGTGACGCAGGTGGTGTCCGATCTGCTCGTCGCACTGACGGATCCGGCGACCATGCAGGGGCTTGTGACCGCGGCGATGGCGATCATCGGCGCGCTGGCTGAGGGCATCATGGGATCGATCCCGATCCTGATCGAGACGGTGGTGCAGGTCGTCAACAATCTCGCGGCGTGGCTGTCGGATCCGGCAAACCTCGGACAGATGGCGGAGATGGCGACCGGGATCATCCAGACGGTGATCGACGGGCTGTCGGGTGCGCTGCCGCAGCTGATCGAGGCGGCAATCCTGATCATAGGTGTGCTGGCAGAGGGGCTTGTGACCGCGCTGCCGATGCTTGCCGACGCGGTGGTATCGGCAATCGGTTCGCTTGTGTCGTATATCGCGGATCCGGCAAATCTGGCGGCGGCTGCGGATGCTGCGATGGGCATCATGGGCGCGCTGATCGATGGCATAGCCTCGGCTCTCCCGCAGATCGTGACGGCGGCGGTACAAATCGTCATGGCACTGGCGGAGGCTCTGCTCAACCCGGACGCGCTGACGAACATCATCAACACGGCGTTTTCGCTCGTCATGCAGCTCGTGGACGCGCTCGTGGATGCGGCTCCGCAGATTGCCACGGCGGCGGTGGAGCTGATCACGGGGTTTGTGGAGTTTATCACCGGACCGGCGAGTATTGTAAACATCATCGAGGCGGCGTTCACGATCTTGCAGTCTCTATCGGATGGGCTGTTGCAGGCGATTCCGGAGCTGTTGCAGGCGGCAATCGACATCATCATGGCGTTCTGCTCGGCGGTGGTCGATCCGGAGAATGTGGAGCGGCTCTTTGCGGCATCGGCAAACATGCTGTCGGAGCTGGTCAACGGGCTGATCGAGGCGATCCCGCTTCTGCTGTCCGGTGCGGTCAGCGTGGTCACGGGGCTTGCGGGGTTTCTCACCAATCCGGAGAGCCGCGGCAAGGTGACAGAGGCGGCGAAGTCGATCATCAAGTCGCTCGGCGAGGGGATCATCAACTTTGCAAAGCTGCTCCTTGAGGCGGCTGTGACCTGCATGACCTCGCTGTCGGAGGCGTTTACCTCCTTCGACTGGTCAGGCACAGGCAGAAAAATCGTGGATGGGATCAAAAACGGAATCACGCAGGCGTGGAACAGTCTGAAGGAGTGGGTCAGCGGTCTGATGGGCGATCTGATGTCCGTCGGCGGAGACATTGTTGGCGGGATCAAGGACGGCATCTCGAACGCATGGGACGGGCTGAAGAATCTGGTCACGGGCAAGTCGGAATCCATTGAGGACACGGCGCGCAGTGCGCTCGATATGCACTCTCCGTCCCGTGTCATGGCGCGGGTCGGTGCGGATGCCGTGGACGGGATCATCGTCGGCTGGCAGCGGCGTATGGAGGTGCTGGAGCGGATGGTCTCCGAGGACAGCTATGCTCTGTCCGCCTACGGGGTCGGCGTAACGCCCTACGAGGGATCGACGGCACACGCTGCGGCGGCGGTCGCACGGGATTTTGCGCCGGCTGAATCCTCCGGCGGCACATACACGATCAATATCCAGCTCGATGGGCAGACGATCGCTTCGGCGGTTTTCGACCCGCTGCGGGCGGAGGCAAAGAGGAGAGGTGAGGCGATTGCGTAGGATTACGATCACGGACGGCAGGCAGGCGGTGACGCTCCTGTCCGATCTGGAGTTTACCATCGCGCCGGAGCTGGTCGCGGTCACGGCGCGGATGGCATCCGGGATCACGGTCAAGGATGTGGTCGGCGAGCGCGTGGATCTGACGATCCCGACGGGCTATCTGTCGGCGACGGATCTGTCCGTGCTGCGCACCATGATTCGCGGCGGCGATGCGGTGACGATCCGGTATCCGGATCTGGACGGTGACGCGTCCGGCAGGTTCTACGTCGATATGCCGGAGTTCAAGAGCTTCCGCTATGGTGTGGACGGTGTGACGCTCTGGTACGGCGTGACGCTGCGGGCGACGGGAGCGGAGGTGACGGCGGTATGATAGCGACACCTGCGGCTTATGCGCCGCTCTCTCAGGTGCGCCGCGTGGGGTTTGCCGCGGACTTCCGCCTGATCGACTTACATGCAGCGGACAACGCGAGCGTGTCCACGTCCGCACAGGCTTCCGTCAGCCGCGACGAACAGCTGGTGGGGGGTATTACAGGACCATCGGGGCGTTTCGTCTCTCTGGAGCCAAATCTGTGGCTTCTGGACGGGTCGCTCCGCTGCGTGGATGCGGCGGACAGTGCGGAAGCGGTCGGCTGGTGGTCGCTCTCGCTCTCCGGCACGGATCGCACGTTTCCCGCAGCTGCGGTGCCGACGGTGACGTTTTCGCTTTCTGCCGCCGCGTCCTCCATCGGATTCACTCTCTATTTCGACGGCGATTCCGGCGCGCTGCCGGCACAGGTCAAAACGACGGTGTATGCCGGTGCGACGCAGCTTGCCACGCACACGGACGCGGTGACGGACACGGTGCTTGTGGTGGATCTGCCGGTGGAGGCGTATGACCGCGTGGTCTTTGCATTCCCGGCTTCGTCCTTTCCCGGTCGGCGCGTCCGGCTCATGGGAGTGGTATTTGGCGTGGTCAAGAGCTACGCGGCGCACAACCTGTCGCGGGCGACGATCACCTACGGCGCGAGCCAGACGGCGGAGAGCTTCCCGTCGCGACAGCTCAACATGACCATCGACAACTCGCGCAAGGAGTACAACATGCGCAACCCGGACAGCATCTATGCCTATCTACAGGACGGGCAGGAGATCCGGGTGCGCATGACCATCGGCGGCGTGGCGGTGGATATGGGGCGGTTTCATTTTACGTCTGCGTCCGCCAAGGACAGCGGGCTCACGGCGGAGCTTGTCGCCAACGACCGCGCCTACACCCTGGACGGCTCGATTTATGTGCCGGGCTCCCACGCGGACGAGATCCTGCCGCTCGGCACGGCGGTGTCGTATGTGCTGGGGGCGCGGTCGGTCGCGGTGGAATATGGCGCGGGAATACAGGCGCGGCAGGTGCGCTTGTCTCCGCCGGAGGGTACTTCGGTACGCGAGGTGCTGCGGCTGCTTGCGCAGGCGGCGCGGTGCGCGGTGTGGTTCGATCGATCCGGTGTGCTGCGGTTTGGCGAGCTGGTCGCGGCGGACGAGGCGGTGCAGAGCTATGGGCGCGACGCGCTCTACTCCATGGACGGCATATCCGTCCGGGACAAGGTGGACAAGGTCTCGTTCGACATCGCGCGGGAGCAGGACAAGGACGACGCGGTCTACTCCTACGGCGACGGGGACAACGAGATCGAGATCAAAAACCCATGCGTTGCGCCGGAGCAAGCAGAGACGGTGGCGCAGTGGCTGCACGGCTGCTATGCGCACCGGGTGCTCTACAAGTCCAAGACGCGCGGCGACCCAGCGGTGGAGATCGGCGACACGGTCGAGATCGCGGACACCTTTGGCGATCCGGGACTGTCTGTCGTGACGGAGCTGAAGATGCAATATAACGGAGGGCTCAATATCACGGTAGGAGGTGTCGGTGCATGATCACGGGGCTTATATACGACCGCACGGCGGAGGACGTCGCCTTCGCACGGCGGATTGCGGAGCGGATCCGTGCCGGGGAGGAGCTGACGGCGGCGGAGAGCGCGGCGTGGGCTGCCGGGTGCAAGGGCTGCTATAACGCGGCGGATCTAAACCGGGTGCAGGACGCGGCGACGGAGCTGGCGGATAAGCTGACACTGTACGGCTATTACGATGCGGTTCCCGCGCCGCACGGCGACTGGGTGGCAATGGACGTGCCGACACAGGCGGACTGGATCGCGTACACGGGCATGGCGCACACCAACCGGCGGTGCTTTTACGTGTTCCCGGACACGCCTCCGCTGCCGGAGATCGGCGCGCCGCTCGACTATGTCGGGGCAAACGCCATCGAGAGGACGATATACGATCAGTCGGTGCTGTTGGATCGGCTGATCGAGGCATTTCGCAAAAGCGGCACATTCGCCGCGGGAGAGGAGTACGATCTATGAGACAGGTCAAAGACAGGGTGGTGCAGCATCCGCACCGGTACAAGCTCGTGCCGGTGGCGGGAACGACGGACACATACGATCTGGAGCGCGTGCCGGGAACGGTGACGGAGGAGGGAACGGCGGTCAACAGGCAGCTTTTTAACTCCATCGACTCTGCTCTGCTTTGCACGCACAGCAAATCCGGCACGGTGCATACGTTTACGCTCAATTCGGCGGTCGCTGCCTTTGTGCCTGGGCAGACGATCTACACGGTCAAGGCAGCACTCACGGCATCGATTGAGGTCGGCGACACGTTTACGCTGACCGACGGGACGACCTCTTACACGGGGATCGTCCCGAAGACCTCCGAGGGGGGCAATTATCGGGTGACACTTTTCCAAAATCTGTCGCCGGTGGTAATATTCGAGGTGAATCTCGGAGGCAGCGCAAAGCACGCTTTTTTTAGAGGCGGCGGCGGGAAACGGCTCTTTCGCGAGGTGTTCACCGCGTCCGGCACGTGGACATGCCCGGACTTCGTCGTCGAGGTTTATGTTCAAGCATTCGGCGGCGGCGGTGGCGGCGGAGCGGGCAAAACAAACGCCGGGAGCACATCCGGGCCCGCTCCGGGCGGTGGTGGTGGTGGCGGATACATGGAAAGCGGTCTGATCCGCGTCACGCCGGGCGCGAAGTACGCTGTCGTGATCGGCAAGGGAGGTGCGGGCGGCGTGCGTTCGTTCAACGCAAGCGCCGGCAGCTATTCTTACGGCGACGGAACGGACGGCGGTACCAGCTCCTTCGGCGGCACATCCGTTGTTGCGCGGGGCGGCAAGGGAGGCGGCGGCAACGATGGCACGGCGGCGCATCCCGGCAATGGAGGCAACGGAGGCGCAGGCGGCGGTCGCGGCGGCACGTCCGGAACGGTTGGCACGAGCGCACAGTTCGGTGCGGCGGCAGGCGGAAAGGGCGGAGATGGATATGGCATCAATTCGGTTGGAGGCAGAGTTGGCGTGATAGTCACCAACAACATCTCCGGCACGTGCGCCGATGGCGGCGGAGGTGGTGGTGCGTCCTATGGTCCGGGCGGTGATGGCGCGTCGCACATCACAGACATGCATACAACCGCTGCCGTGGATTTCGGCGCGCTGGAGGATCGGCTCGTTGCTCTGATGGTCGGCAGGTACGGCGGCGGCGGTGGGGGTGGCGGGGGCTACACGGTGCTCATCAGCGGCAATCCCGGCGACAATCAGACGTTTCGCGATGGCGGGAACGGCGGGGACGGAATCCTGTTCCTCTCCTATTACGCGGATCCGTCTATGATGGGCAGCCGCAAGCCGGAGGAATTTGACGTGCAGACAAACGGCACGGAGGTTTCCGTCGCGTCGGCAACCGTTGCCGAAACTGTCGAAACCATGGTTGCGGCGGACGAAACCGCGGACGAAACCGGCGGCGAAACGCACGAAACTAATGAAACCACACAGGCCGCGGAGGACGCGGCGGAAACGGAGGAAAACACATGATCTATCCGGGTAAATATCGCGTGACTTCTCCCTTTGGACAGCGGGTGCTGTTCGGCAAATCGGAGAACCACAAGGGCATTGACGTCGTGGGCGTCGGGGACAAGCACGTCTGCGCTGTAGTCGGCGGGGTGGTCGCTGTGTCCACCATGGTCACCGATCCGGGCAACCGAACGTCCCAATGGGGCAATTACGTTCGCGTGGACGGCGACGACGGCAAAAAATACTACTATTGCCATTTGTCTGTGCGGCTCGTCTCCGTGGGGCGGCGCGTGGCGGCGGGGGATCACATCGGCATTGAGGGTTCAACGGGGTTCTCAACCGGTTCGCATTGCCATTTTGAAGTGCGGCTGCCGTCGGGGGTGTCGGTCGACCCGTCGCAGTTCCTTGGCATCCCGAACGCGATCGGGGAATATGGCACGGACTGGCGAACGCGCTGCAAAACGCGGTTTGGCCTGTCCGACGGCACGCTCGCGTATCTCGACGGGTACGCGTACGCCGCGGACCTGTACCGCAAGCTCGGAGGTGCGAAGTGAGCAAAAAAAGAAAGCCCACGCTGCGGGAGTTCTCCAAGCGCGTGCTGCGGTCGATGGTGCTTGTGTGGTTCGGCGGCATCGCCTTCGGCGCGGTCGTGGTGATCGCGGAGATCTGCATGGTGCTGGCATCGGGGTCGCCGTACACGTCTACGGTGGTCCACCTGCCGGAGCTGCTCTCGTACATCGGTCTGCCGCTGTCGTGCGGATTGATCGGCTATCTCGCAAAGGCTGCTTTTGAGAACCGCGAAAAAATCAGGCAAAATTATATCCCGGATTACCATCCGGAGGATACGGAGGATAAGCCATGATCGATGATAAGGATATGGATTTGCTGCGTGAGATTTTTGTCACGCGCCAAGAGTGCGACACAACTACGAGTGAGCTACAAGGGCGAATCTCGAAGGTGACGCTTGGAATCGAAAAGCGATTGTCTGTAATCGAAACCAAACAGACAATCCAGCTTTGGCTCACGGCTGCCGTTGTTGGCGCGGTGATCACAATGCTTGTCAAAATGCTTTTTGGAGGTTAAAAAATTGGATAAGTGTAAGGATTGCAGGGAACACCGTTCTGCTGGCGAGGCTACCTCGATCCCGTTCGCTGTCCACGAGGCGGATATGGTCCGGCTGGACTGCGCCAATCGCCGCTTGGCTTTTCTCGCGGCGTTCCTGGCAGGTCTGCTGATCGTGACAAATGCTGTGTGGATTGGCGGACGCCACCGGTCGGCAGACGCGCAGGAGACGCGCGCGGAAAGTGTGGAGGATGACGCGGCGGAGGGAACGATACGATGGTCTTTCAAACGCTGACGTGGCGGCGGGGGTGGATCTCTGGATACGCGGGGAACGCAACCGGCGCATGGTTAAGCGATTTTTGATCGACCTCGCGACGTACGAACGGATTGCCGAGGAGGAGGAGATTTCGGTCGCGCAGGCGAAACGGGACATCGCGCGGTGGGAATCCGTTCTTTTTCGGCACATGTAAAAAACTGATACGAAACTGAGCCTTTTCTGAACTTTCGGGAGAGGCTCTTTTTTTGTATAATTTTACCAGTACATAAAAAGGTAGGAACGCGCCATGAACAACTATGGCTACATGATGCCCAATTACTACCCCGCGCCGTTCTCGCGGCAGGCGCAGGGGCAACCGCTTCCCCCGCCGCAGATGGAGGTCATCGTCGTACATGGTCATGGCGGCGCGGATGCGTTCCAGATGGGGCCGAACAGCTCCGTGCTGCTACTCGACGATACTGCGCCTGTCGTGTGGCTCAAAAAGACAGACGGCGCGGGGTACGCCACGTTGATCGACTACGATATCACAAAGCGCGAGCACCCGGCGGAACCGGACTACAACGCGCTGATGGATCGAATTGCAAAATTAGAGGAGGCTCTCCATGCAAAATCCAATTCTTCAGAATCTGGGACAGGTACAGGCACAAACGCCAACGGCGCAGGCTCCGGCGAATAACGGCAGCGACGCAATCGCGCAGGCGGCGGCGCAGGCACAGAAGCTGATGGGCAACGCCGGTTTTATGCAGGCGATTCTGTCCTCTGTCGGCGGCAGGGATCCGCAGCAGCTCTTTTACGCGCTATGCAAGCAAAAGGGCATTGACCCGCAGGCGATCCTTGCCTATGTAAAGTAAGCCACGCCCACCAGGGCGGCTTAAATACAACCTCGAAAGGATACCCCTATGGACAACTTTTCTCTCTCTGATGTGGCAGCGGTGACGCGCGGCGACAATGGCGGCATGTTCGGCTGCGGTGGCGGCGGCATGTGGATCTTCGCGCTGCTCATCCTGCTGCTCATCGGCAACGGCGGTCTCTTCGGCGGCAACGGAGAGCGTGCGGCGACCTCTGCGGATGTGCAGCGCGCGACCGATTTCGCGGCGCTGGAGCGGCAGAACAATGAGATCGTGGCGGCGGTCCGCCAGTCCGCGTACGACACCACGGGCGCGGTGAAGGATGGGCAGTACAACATCCTCGGCGAACTCCGGGATCTTCAGATGTCCACGGCTAACGTTTTCGCGGAGCTGCAGAAATGCTGCTGCGAACAGCTGCGGGCGATCGACAACGTCAACTACAACCAGGCGATCAACACGGCGTCGATCAACGCGAACACCACAGCGCAGGTACAGAAGGTGCTTGACGCGATCACGCAGAACCGTTTTGCACAGATGCAGGATGAGATCAACCAGCTGCGTACGGCACAGGCGATGTGCGGCGTGCCGCGTATCAACCCGTATGGCTACCAGATCATTCCGCAGTTTGGCTGCTACAATAACGGCGGCAACATCTAATCAAGCGGTTGCGCAACGTTTCGCAACCAAATTTCGAGGTTTCCTTGACCGGGTGAAACAAAACGGGCGGGGCAACAGCTCCGCCTTTATTTTTTGGAGGTTTATATGTCTTGTAAATCCGCAATCTACACGGCCAACAACACGCCTGCCACGCTGGCGGTTGGCAATACGATTCCGCTCGGCACCATCATCCGGCGGTTCGGGCAGAATATCAATCTGAACGGCGACGGCATTACGCTGACCGGGCAGGGGTATTACGATATTAACGTATCCGTCACTGCAGAGGCTACCGCCGCGAGTGTGATCGGAGCGGCGCTGTACGCAAACGGCGTGGAGGTTCCCGGCGCGACAGCTTCCGCGAACGCTGGTGCGGGGGAGACGGTGGCGCTCGCGTTCCCGGCTCTCGTGCGGATCGCTTGCTGCGGCGAGGGCGTCACGCTGACGCTGCGTCTTACCGGCGCGGCCGCAACGGTGTCCAACGTGGCGATGACCGTCGAGAAGATCTGACGGAGGCGGCGCGGCATGAAGAAGAAACTGAAAGAATACCGGCAGAAGCTCGAAAAGTCCATCGCGGAGTATATGGCGTTGCCGGTGTCGGAGCGCTCCGCGGCGGCGGTCGGCGGCATGGTCGACTGCTGGGAACACATCCACGAGATGGAGGAATGCCTCAACCGGGAGGCGGATTTCTCGCGCGATGACGCGGTGAAGTGGGTATCGATGATGGAAAATGCCGACGGCACGACGGGCGCGCACTGGTCCATGGAGCAGACGAACGCCGTCGCGGAGGCGATAGGGATCACGGTAGACAAGGTTTTGCCCTATATCTGGTGGGCGGTGCTCAACATGATGTATTCGGACTACTGCACGACGGCGGTCAAATACGGCGTGTCCTCGGCGGAGTTCTATGCGGATCTCGCGGCGGATTTCCTTTTCGATAAGGACGCGGACGGTGCGAGAAAAAAGACGGCGGCGTATTATCATGCCATCGCGAACCCGGACGGTGACTGCGAATGATCTCGCTGGATAAGATCGAACGGGCAATCCTCGAGCATGAGAGCATGGACACGACGTACGCGAACTGCGAGAAGCTGGCTATGCTATATATCGTGCGGGACCACCTCGCGGGTCAGTCCACGGACGCGCTCGCGCTGCCGGATACGGGTGGCGGAGAGAGCGATTTCCTCCGGGCGGCTGCCAAATGTGGCGCGGCCGCGGCGTGGGCCGTCATGAATGAGATGATGGAGGCGCTGCGGATCTGCCAGCCGCGCGCGTACCAAGGCGTCATGCGGAAGCTGATCGAGGCAAAAGAATAAGCAGGGGCTTTACGGCTCCTGCTTTTTTGTACGCTCGTTTATTACATCAACCGCCAGCAGATTAAGCAAATATGGCTGGATATTGCGGTGCGTATCTCCGTGCCCTGTCCAGTTTTCGACCGTGCGGCGGGATATGCCGTATCGTGCGGCGAACTCCGCTTGTGTAAGCCCAGACAGAGCGCGGACCGCGTCGATGCTGTAATCGTCGTGAATCGTCCACACATCCTCCAGCTCCCACGGGGCGATATTCTGAAAGTGGCCGAGGAAGTCGGCGGAGCTGTGGCAGGATGAAGCCGCCGCGCGGGCGGCGGTGAATTGGGTGATTGTCATTGCTTGCTTTCCTCAATCCCATATATGATCGTGGCAGTAGTCGCCCCACTCTTTTTCCATGTCCGTGAGTACCTGCTCGTAATCTTCGCCGTTGATGATGCGTTCTTTCGCCCGGATCCCAATGCCCATCTGGGTAAGGTTCTCGGAGTTGCTGTATTCGCACGTCTGGATGTAGGCCGCCGCGCGGGGGTATTTCGCACACAGCGCCTTGATGTCCGATTTCGGCATGCTTGGGAGGATCCCGTCTCCCCGGTACATCGCGCGCTCAAACGCGGCGCGGTGCCGATCATGCTCTTCGATAGCGGCGTAAATCTCGTCAAGCCCCTCAATGGCCGCGATCTTCGCTTCGCGCTCGGCGACTGCTTTCTCTGCGGCCTCACGCTCGGCGGTCAGGATCGCTATGATCTCCGCTTTGTGCGCGGCCACCTCGTCGAGTATGCCCTCCGCTTTCACACGTTTTACGCTGCGCAACATCAGCTTTGTGTCGTCGTTTGGCGCGAAGGTGATCTTGTATCTCTTGATCATTTCCTGCGGTGTCATGTGCTTCCCCCCCTTTACAGGTTCGCCGCAAACGCCGCGGCCGCGTCCTGGTCTACCTTATACAGGCAGTAGTTCTGGCAGAGCCAATACTGGCCCTCGTAGCGGATGAGCGCTGCGCCTAAAATGAAGCGGTCCGTGCGCACTGCGTTGTCGCATACAAGCTCCGCGCCCTTCGGAATGATGTAGGTGGCGATTCTCCAGCTGTGATTGGTCTGTGTCATGGTTTCGTTCCTTTCTTCCGGACTTGTGACCGGACGGCGTGTGCCGTGTGCATTACCGGGGTTTTCCCTTTCATTGACTATATTATACCACTCTTTGAGTGGTTTGTCAAGGGGTTTCCGCAAAGTTTTTTAAGTTTTTTTCCCGATCCGCTTCCACCATGGCCGCCGCTCCTCCGGCTGCTCCGCTGCCTGCTGCATCTCGGCGGCGTCGAGCATGTGGCGCTGCTGCAGGGCTACGATCGACTTGTCCGCGATCTCGTTCCCGCGCGCGGCGAGGTCTGCCAGACGGTCGGACATGGTGCGGATTTGGGCGTCCTTGTCCGCGATGATCGCGTCTTTCGCGGCGAGCTGTTCCCGCAAGATCTCCATGGCGGCCTGCAGCGCGGCGATGGTTGCGGCGGTTTCGCCTTGGTTGCGTTTCGGTTGCGTTTCGGTTTCGCTTCGGTTTTCATCCGGTTTTGGTTCGGTTGCGGTTTGGTTTTCGTTTGGTTTTGTTTCGGTTTCGCCGTATATCGCAAGCGCGGCGGAATCGATCATTAGCTGCTTGCCGGGCTCATCGAGGATGTAGGGCGCGAGCTTTTTATTTTTGCGGATGGCTTGCCGGGAGATCCCCGCGCGCTCCGCGAAGTCGGTGAATGTGATGTAGTCAGCCATTGAGTGCCTTATCTCTCTTTCTCTCGGCCGCGTCGCCGAGGATATGCTCCTTGGTCAGTATGTCGAACCGTATGCCGGTGATCGCGTGGCCGGTCTTGATCGGCTGCGGGTCGGCGAAGATGTCTGTGATTTCGTTGATCTCCTCCACGGCCGGATTCAACACGCGGCGGCGAATGTCTTTGTAGGTGGTGTATCCGGCGATCTGGAGATCGTCGCGCAGGTCTGCGATGGTGGTCGTGTACTCCCCGATGTAGGCATATGATTTAAGGATCTCGTATAGCCGGATCGCGTACTTGCTTCGCATTGCAAGTACACAATCAAGTTGGTATAGCGTGTAGTTTTTGCGTAAGTGCAGGAGGTACGGACGTAACTCGTCCGAGAATCCTATCTGCACGACCTTTGGCACGAAGTGCTCCAGCTCCTCCCGCGACATGCCGACGGTCTCCGGGTATATCGCGGACTGCAGCCAATGGTGATGGCCCCAGCCATCGCCGAAGTCCGCCAGAAACGACACCCGGAACAGGTCCTCAATAATCGATGCAACGTCGCGAAAGTTTTTCGTTAGCTGCGCAGTGCCGCAGACCTCGCACAGTTCGCGGAGGTCGACCGTCATGCAGGATATGTCATCGTCCCCCGGCTTGATCTTGCTGATGAGATATAGTAGTACTTTTTGCCCCCGTGCCGTCAAGTCGTACCGGCTGCGGCGGATGAGGTCATTTTGCTTCGCGACTAACGTCGTCTGCGCTTCTTTTCGTCTTTCCATCGTCGTACTTTTTGCCCCCTTTTGCGGTACCAATTGCCCCCTTTTGGCTTTTCGGCGGTACCAATTGCCCCCCGTCGGCAGTACCAAATGCCCCCCGGTTCGGTACCATTTGCCCCCCGCTGCGGGGTACTTCCTTATTATATAAAAACTAATAAATAATATATAAATATCTTCTCTATAGAGAGTGAGTTTTCAACAGATTG
>ERZ1034897.178-NODE-178-length-35575-cov-13.149831_pt1 | contig 35575 bp, 28 predicted proteins | sample MGYA00520629_ERZ1034897 | MGnify/ENA primary metagenome ERZ1034897 (study PRJEB33766, sample SAMN09781789) | gut metagenome | biome: gut microbiome | host: Homo sapiens | place: Madagascar | study: EMG produced TPA metagenomics assembly of the PRJNA485056 data...
GTGTAGTAAGTATTGCTATTGATTATAAAAACGAACTTAATCAAATGATTCACGACTATGAATCTGCTTTAACTGAGATGGCTTCAAATGATAAGTTATCAAAGGGAATGAAGTCGCAATTTGATAGTACAATTACTGAGTTAAAGCGTTTTAAGGCAGATATGGAAAAATCTTTTTCTGATTTAAGTATAGGAAAAGTAGATAAAAATAGTTTTAAATCATTTAAGGAAACTGTTAATAAAAATTTTGAGTCTGTTCGTGCAGAAATTGATAGATTAGATTTAGCTGTTTCAACTATAAATTCACAGATAAAAATACTTGGAAATGGTGTTGATATAAGTAAGATAAGTAGTCAATTTAAAGATTTTCAAGATTATGTACAGAATACAAATAATGCTATTGATACAATGATTAAAAAACTTGATGGTCAAGGCATTTCATTAATATCATTTGATGATAGCGCAATAAATCAAGCAAAGTCTCAGATAAAAGAAATTAATAAATTACTTAAAAGTACAGATGAGTTTAGCGATGCAAAAGGCTCAAAATATGAATTATTTGATACAGAACAAGCTCAAGCAGAATTAGATGTTCTTGCCAAAGATTTAAAAAATACTCTTGAATTAATCGAAAAATCTGAATCGGAACTTTCAAATTTTGATAAAAATAGTATCGGTTTTGAAAAAACTATTAACCAAATCAATATATTGAAATTAAAAGCTGCCGATTTACACGATTCTATTCAACAGTTAATAGATATTCCCGATAAAACAGGAGAATATACATTTGGTGATTCAATACTTATTTCTGATGACAATGTTGATAAAAAAGTATCTGAATATGAAAAAATTGTAAAAGGAACTTTAGATGAAATTCGTGAATCTGCCATCAAAACTCGTGAAGAGTTAGAGAAAATTGTGACACCTACCTCTTCCAAAACAGCTTCTGCAAAAATATCAGATAAACTCAACCCAAATTCAGCAGAATTAGTAACTGGTGTAACAATTGAAACCACTTCATCTGAATTATGGAAAAAGTTATCTCCTATTGTTGAAGATTTACAAAATATCCTTAATAAAAATCCCGTTGTTGCTCCTGTAAAACTTGTAGTAGCACCAAATGCAGTATCTTCTGAAAAAAATGGTGAAGTTGGCACTATTAGCAAATCTTATTCGAAGAAGTATCAAAGAGAATTGGCAAAAACTGGTGAAGATGCAGTTATTGATTTAGAGGGTGTTTATAAGAAAACATTTACTTCTATAATGGATGAAGCTGTTTCTTATTCTAAGGAAACAATTTCTAAAATTCAAAATATATTTGAATCTTCTCCTATTAAATTACATTTTGATTTTAATGAAGAAGAATTTAAGAAAATATCAGATGCACTTCTCTCTTCTGATTCTGATAAAAAGATTGACATTACAGGTCAGATTGCAGAATCAAAAAAGCAGGTTAATGAACTTGCTGAGAGACTTGCCGAAGTTAATGAGTTATTAAATTCAGCAGATTCAAAGGATTTTAGTTTTAAAGGATTTGATAAATTCGCAGAAGAAATATCAAAAAGCCTTGGTCAATTAACTGAATTACAATCAATGTTAAAGACATTACAGAATATAGAATCTACTCTTGCTAGAGCGTCAGGTGTAAGTAGTGTTACTGACATTGAAACACAGTGGCAGAATGTATCTAAGTTAATTGAAAATTCTATTAAGTTAGATGGTGCTTTTAGAAAAAATGCAAATATAGATAAACTTGCTTCAGAATATAATAAGTATCTCAATATGGGTGGTACTAATGAGTTATCATCTATTGGAAAGGTTGGGAAACTTGAAAATAGCAAGAATATTATAGATGCTATTCTTTCAAAAGTTAAAGAGTTAAATTCTCAGAAAGTAGACACATCTTCTGTAGATAAAGCAGATGATGAATTAAAATCAGTATCTTCTACTCTTGACGACGTTATCTCTCGTCTTGATCATATGATAAATTTGACAAGAGATATTGGTAATACATTTTATAAAATGTTCAAAGATGCTTCCGTTAGTGATATAGATAAACAGTGGTCTTCTATCGAATCTAAGTTCAAATCTATTGCTGATGAATCGGGTAAAATAAATCTCTCTAAACAGAAAAAAGATATTCAGGAATTAGTTGAAATATACCAAAAGTATTCAAATACTGGTGGTATGAAAACTCCTTTTGATTTAACAGATAATACAGAAACCATTAAGAAAATAAATAAAGTCTATGAACAGATGAATTCAAAAAAAGATGGAACTTCTGTCACGAATGAGACAAAGAATTTTACTAAAGTCAAAGATTCTGTTAATAGTCTCACTTCGGCTGTTAATATAAAAACTGAAGCTATTAAAACAGAAGCTAATACAATGGAATTCGCTGCAAGAGCCGAAGTCAAATCTATTCAGAAGATTATTGATGCATTAAATCCATTAATTGAGAAGATAGAAAATATTCCTAAATTAAGAATACCAAAAGAAGATACTACTCTTCCATCTAAGGAATCGAATATTTCATCTGGAATGAAAGACGCATTTCCTGACTCTTCTACTGAAGCTACTGCTTCTATTGATGAAACAACACAGTCAATTAAGGAAGAAAACAATGCTTTAGAAGAGACTGTCAAAATAAAAGAAAAAATCGCAGAAGTTGATAAAAGTACAAAATATTCTTTTGATGAAAAAGGAAGCCAAGACTATTGGAATGGTAGATTTAAGGAAAGCATCGGCGATATTGGTAAATGTAATAATGAATTATCTTTAATGAATCAATATTATAAAGATATTGAAAAAGAACAATCTAATCAAATCACAAAATTTGAACAGATGTATTCTGGCATTAGTAAATATACTAATCAATTAGCTGAATTAAATAAACGGAAACCTTCAGATAGTAGTGATGATTTTATTAATCAATTAGAATTATATAAAAACGCATTAACTAATTATCAAAATGAATTACAGCGATTGCATGATAATCCTGATTTAATTGATAAGAATTCTATTGAAAATCTTAAAGAGTTAAAATCTAATGTTGATAATGCATATGTTGCTTTTAAATCACTGAACAAGGGTGCTTCTGAATTATCTCGTGACAAATTAATAGTAAGAATTGCTGATTATATGGATAAAAACACGGCAATTACTAAACAGTTTAGAACCCAATTAGAAGGATTAATTTCTGAATTAAAAACTATGGGTGCAAACGCTGATGTTAGTGATGTAGCAGATCAATTTTTTAAAGTTCAACAAGAAATAAAGGCTGCTGGACAAGAAGGTAAAAGATTTTGGGATATCATTAAAGAAAAAGCTAAATATGGGTTGGCTGCACAAATTGGAATGTATTTCGGATTTAATGATGTTATCCGATATGGACAACAAGCTATTTCAACGATTGTTGATCTGGACGAAGCCCTAGTTGACTTAAAGAAAACTACGGCAATGTCTTCATCTGAATTAGAAGGATTTTATTATGACTCTAATGATATAGCAAAGCAAATGGGCGTAACAACTAAAGCTATTATTGAACAGTCAAGCTCATGGTCAAGACTTGGTTATAATACAGCAGAAACATCGACAGAAATGGCAAAACTGAGTTCTCAGTTTGCTTCTATCTCTCCTGGTATGGATACAGATACCTCACAAGAAGGACTTGTCTCTATAATGAAGGCTTGGAGGATTGATCCAGATGAAGTGAAATCTGAAATAATGGATCCGATAAATACACTTGGAAATAATTTTGCAGAGAGTAACCAAGATATTATAGAAGGTATGGAACGTTCTGCCGCTGCTCTTGCTGCTACAGGTACTACATACAAAGATGCTTTTGCCCTGTTTACAGGCGCACAAGAGGTGCTTCAGAATAGCGAAGTTGCAGGTAGAGCCTTAAGATCAATTTCTATGCGGGTGCATGGATACTCAGAGAATAGTGAAGATGGGTTAATGGAAGTCGATGATGAATTAAAAAATGTTACAGGAGACTTAATTGATCTTACAAAAACCGCAGAACATTCTCAAGGTGTATCAATTTTTAAAGATGGATCAACAACTGAATTCAAAAGTCTTGTAGATTATTTTGGAGAAATTCATGATATTTGGGACGAGATGTCACAAAAACAGCAGAATGATTTCCTTCAGAAAGCGTTCGGGAAAACGCAAGCACAGGCAGGTGCGGCGATCATCCAGAACTATGATGCTATTAAAGATGCTCTTGTTGCAATTGATGAAAGTGCTGGCAGCTCAGACAAAGAGATGGAAACTGTAGAGTCTTCTCTTGTTTATAAAATCAATGCTCTTAAAGAAACTTGGGTTGGAGCAGTTCAGCAAATGTTAGATCGTGGAGATGTTGGCGCAATTGTAGATGGTCTTACAAAAGTTTCAGAAGTAATCACATCAGTAACAGGTAGTATTGGATTACTAAAAACTGCTGCGTTAGGAATTGCAACAGCCCTTTCTTTCAAAAATGTCGGTGGGAATAAAATGCATTTCCCGATGAATATATTCGACAGCACATATAATTTGCTCTGGATACAGAGATTTAGAATGTGCTAAATCGTGAAATACACGATGATAAACACCCTATAACGTCTGAATAGACTTACATGACATAAACATGTAACTGGGAATTACGTCAAACTCACACTACTCTCCTATTTTGGTAACAAATTAGGCTATAGTGACAATGTGTGAATTCGTATGGTCAGGTCGGAAGCTTCCTTATGGGAATAACCGCCACAGTAATGCTATGGGTGAGATTCGGCATATGAAACGATGCTGATGAGAATAGACATTCGGTGCTATCATGGAGCGTAGCCATGAATTTATGAGTTAGAGACTTATCCTCTACTTCTACGTTTGTTTGAACCAACAAATTTCTTGGTTGATAAGATGAAATTAATATTTATGATAAAAAGGAGAATAAATACATGGAAAAAGAATGGAGATAATTTGGTAAATTGAATTAATTGTTTTCATCAAACTATAAACATATGTTCTGATAGCATTCTGTCGATTATTGGTATATAATGGAAATATTAAATACTAATGATTGGAGAAAATATGAAGGTAGACGAGGATCAGTTAAAAGCAGTTGAGAAGAAAAAATCAAGAGCAAAATCATTTAACGATAGTGTTGTTTTATCATCTTTTTTAAAAGCAATACACGAAATGATTGAAATCGGGAGTAAAATGACAAAAACAGAAATGGCAAGATTTACATATTCTGTTTCAAGATGGATGTTGCATAGAACAAAGAAAAAATCAAAACGAAAATGTCCTTCTGGTACAATTATAGAAGTTGATTTTGGCTTACCTTATAAAGGAGAAGTTCCATATAGACATTCTGCATTAGTAATCAAAGAATACTCTACAAAGGTCTTAGTTGTTCCTTCTACCAGTAATAAAACATTTTGGAACAATGCATATCACCCGATAGAAAATCCAAATGGAGAAAAGGATTACTATAGAGTTACAAAAAGTGATGGATTCGATCATGATTGTGTACTTGTTCTTACCGAATATAAAGTTATAAGTAAAAATAGAATTATCTCTACGTTTGGTGAAATAAACAACGAATTAGGTGAATCGACATATAAGAATATCAGACAAATTTTAATAAATGATATTTTTTATGAAGAGATTAGTACATATAATAACAAAATATCTGAATTAGAGAATCAAATTTTGGAAGATGAACAAATAATAACTGAAAAGAAGAAAAGAATAGGAATTCTATATTCCAAAATTAATCGAATAAAATCTTCCAAATAAATCATTGACATTTATATCTCTATGAGTTAATATAAATGAAGCAGAACTTTTTGTTCGAAGGTTTGTACTTTCTGATTGAGCCATAGCTTGACGTGTTAAAGTATAAACAAAACCAAATATTTGAAGATGGGAATTTTTATTATTCATGCTTTATGCATTTCATTCCATTAGTCTTCTATCTAAAAATAGACTACTGATTGCAACAGTAGTCTATTTTTGTGGTTTATAAAAAATTCATATACCAACAAATCCTTATTATTCTTCTATTCTATCAAATAGTTAGTATCTTCTCCTATTCTTAAAAATCACTTTTACAATTATTACAATGCCACTGTTTGCCTATTTTCTTACTTGCAAGTCCAAAAAGACCTACAGATATAAAACGATCTGACACTGTTATTTTTTTAAGATTCGTTGATTGACAATATGGACATTTAGGTACTCTACTCTTCTCTTCTAGTATAGTCCTACCAGCATCAATACTTGCTTTTATTTCATCATTCTTCCGTTGAATAATTTCATCACGATGTTCAAATAAAGTTTTATCTAAGTTAGGAGATTTCTTTACAATCTCTTCTATGAAAGCTTCTTTGCCATCTCCATCACGCCAACGGAAATTGTCAATATATTCTCTTGGAATTGGTTTTAGTGGAGAATTCCCACAACAGAAGCATCCGTCTTCTAATTCATCTTTAAAAGCTTCGCATATATTACCGCATTTATCACAATAACATAACATATTATATCACCTCATAGTTTTTCTAAATTATAACATACAATGATGTATTCAAACAACATCGAAAGAATAATAATAGTACGATATTCACAACAAAAAACAATGAATTAGCTGTATTTGGACAAACATTAGATGATATACGAGAAAAGTTAATTATAATGCAGGGTGGCACATTTGGAAGTTCTAAAATGCAGTTAATTCCAGAAAATAAGATGTTCAAAGAGTTGTCACCCGAAACCGCATCAGAAATAGTCGAAACTCTTAATAGTATAAAGAATGGTACAAATTCTGCGTACGATTCAATAGATCAATATCTTACTTATTTGTCGAATAATGGAAAACCCTATATTAAGGATTACGTCAAAGCTAATCAAAATCAAGTCTACATTACAGAAGATGTAATCCAAGCATCAAAAGATGCTCGTGCAGCTCAGATTGCACAAAATGAAGCGGTCAAAGAAGGAACACTTTCTTTTAAGGCAGGACAAGTAGCCCTTAAAGGTCTTGCTCTTGCAGGTAATATGCTGGTATCTCTTGGAATATCTGCGATTATCTCATTGGCAGTTAAGGGACTGGATAATCTAGTTCATGCAGCAAACAATGCAAAAGAATCAGCAGAAAGTTTCGCCAATTCTTTTAAATCCATGAATGAAGAATTCACCTCTAATGATAGTAAATTATCTGATTTGCAAAAACAGTATGATGAATTATCTCAGGGAGTAAATTCATTAGGAGAAAATGTTAGCCTCACAACTGATGAATACGACACTTATAAACAGGTAATATCTGAGATTTCAGATATTATGCCAAACCTTCTTGCTCGTTATGATGACGAAGGCAATAAAATTGGCTTTGTTCAAGGTAAACTCAGTGACTTAAACGCTGAATATGATAAATACAAAAAGAATAAAGCAATGGATCTTGTTAATGGCGAGAATGATAATGGCGATTCTATAAAAGATGTTTTCAGAAATTATGGCTATCAGATATATCATGATAATGGTGATGGAACAATTACTGGTAATCCAAAAGCATTTGGTAGTAGCAATTATGAAAAAATAGTAAAACTTAAAGCTCAAATCAAATATGGAGATGGCAATACACCTGGTTTTGGTAAATTAACAAACGAAGAAATAGAAGCAAAAACAGCTCTGATTCAAAAATATCAATCTGAAATTGACGCAAGTGTGAATGCTATTCAAGATGCTTTATCTGCTATTGCCCAGTCTGGTGATGCATATTATCAATTATCAGATCAAGAACAACAATTTCTTGATACATATATAAGTAGTCTATCTCAAACTTCTATACAACAAAATGGTCTTGATAATGAAATAACGGCTAGAGCATTCATTAATAATCTTATTAATGATATCGAGTCTGGTAAGCCAGAAATAATGAAAGCTTATAATGATTTGTTCTCATTTAATATTGATGATACAGATCTTAGTCCAGAGGAAGTTCAAAAAAATGTTAATGAATTAATTCAACAACTTGCGAAAGCTTTAGGCGAAAATGATTGGCAAGATTTAAAGATAAGATTAGGATTTGAATTTGTTGATGATAATGTTAAGGATTATCAAGATACACTTGATCGTTTCGATTATGCATCCAAGATTAAAGATTTCTTTGATACAGAAGGAATCAATACATCTGACGAAATTAAGCAATTTAATGATTTAACAGATGATATTACAAATGCTGATGAAGCGATTAAGAAATACACTGCAAGTAAAAAGCAAGCACAAGAAACATCAGTTTCATCCTCACAATCCTTTATCGAAGCATGGCAAGCACTTGACACAACAGAGGACGATAATCTCAAAAATACAAAGAAGGATCTCTTAGACCTTGCTGAAGCAGGACAATTATCAGCTAATACATTAAAATCCGTTCAAGGTGCTGAAGATTATTTCAAAGAAATTGGATTATCCGCACAAGAAGCATCTAATGAAGTCAATGAGTTAGTTAATTCTTCACAACAGTTATCTTCCATGCGATCAGGTATCACTTCTATTACAGGTGCATTAGATACAAAAGCATCTGAAGGAATGGTGTCTGCTGATAAGTTGTCAGGATTTGATGTATCATTGCGTGGTCTTGAGACATGGGATAAATTTGAAGAAACAATGGGTGATACCAATTCTTCAATGGAAGATTGTAAAAAGGCAGCCAATGAACTTGCGACAGAATATGTCAACAGCAATAATTTTCTCTCTCAGTTGACAGACACCAATAAAGATTACTATATTTCACAGTTAGAAAATATGGGTGTCACAAATGCAACTGAGGTTGTTAATGCAAGTTTAGTAAATTCTGAAAATGCATTAGCAGTTGCACAGAGTGAAGTTACAAGTTTGTGTGATCAACAGACAGACGCTAAGAAGAAGTCATATGCTGCTTCTATTGATTTGTCTAATGCTACGGCTGCGGAATTACAGTATTTGTATAATGAAGCAAATGCATCTGGTGTAGCATCTAGTGGATTAAGACAGTTATTAGCTTCTAAATTGAACGCAAATAATGTTGCGATTGCTTCTGCTGCCGATTGTACCGCATTAGCACAAATTTATGCATATTCGGAAAGAACAAAGCAATCATTATTGGAACTTGCAGCAGCTAAGAGAAATGCACAGTTACATGGTAATGGTGGTGGTTCTGTTTATGCTTCTGAAAAGGCAGTACAAGGTAAGGCGGCTAATACCCAGAGAGAAATTGATAATGCCAATAAGCAGACCAAAGTAGATGTAAATGTCGGTGGTGGTGCTGTTAGTAATACAGGTGGCGGTGGAAACAGTAAATCTAAATCCAAATCCACAAAAACAGAAATAGACTGGCTCGAACGTGCAATGACTCGTGTTGGTAATAAAATAGATATGTTCAAGTCTAAACTTGAAAATCTGTTTACTGTCGATACGAAAAAGAATAATATTTCCGAACAATTAAAGCTTGTAGAGAAAGAAATGAGTATTGCTGACAAGCAAGTTAGCATGTACGAAAAGAAAGCCAACAAAGTTAAGCTATCCAAAAAGCTCAAAACTGCTGTTCAAGAAGGACGTGTAAAGGGTAGCCTTAAATCGTTAATTGCCAAGTATGGTGAGAAAACTGCAAACAAGATTCAAACATATCAGAACTGGTATGACAAAGCACAAGAAGCAAAGAAAACCCGTGAGGAATTAATTACAACTCAGCGAGAACTTCAAGAGCAACAGTATCAGTTATATGTAGATGATGCACAAGCGAACATAGATAAACTCAATGCACAGAAAGATATTTCTGCTGGATATACGGCACAAAATCAGAAACTTGATGACCAGATTAACTATATCAAAACATCTTATGAGTATCAGATAAAGATTGCTGAACTTACAAAGGATGAAAATAAAAAAGCACAGTTACAGGCTGAACTTACAAAAGAACTTCGTGACCTTGAAAAAGAGAAGTTTGAAAACATCAAAGAGGAATATTCTTCTCGTATTTCTTTAATTGATGCAGAAGCCGATGCGATCCAGTCTCGAATGGATCAGATTGAAGCTAGAGGGCAGATTGTTGGTGCTAGTTATTATGAGTCTCAGATTGCTTATAAGAATCAAGATAAAGCTGAGTTACAAGCTGAATTATCTTCGTCACATGGACAGTTGGCTCTCATGGAGCAAGCTGGTGATGTAGGTACAAAGAATTGGTATGATGCGAAATCTGCTATTGCTGATGTTCAGAAACAGATCACAGATTGTGATACAAGTATTCTGAATATGAATAACAGTATTACAGAGGTAGCGAATACTATCTATGATAAAGTCATTGCAGGCATGAAGAAATTCTCAACAGAGGCTGACTTCATGGTTGGTTTAATGGATGATTTAGAAAGTTTTGATGAGTTATCGCATACCATTACAGATGTTGGACTTGCTAATTTGGGAAGTTATTTTACAGGCAAAGAATCGTCTGCAAAACAGGCAGAAACTACGAAGTCGATTATTGAACAGATGAAAACAAATCTTGCAAATGGCAATTACTCTTATATAGACGCATTAGGCTATAAACGTATTTATCAGAGTAAAGAACAGATGCAGAATGCTATTGATTCATTCTATGAAAATTGGCGTGACCAGATTAATCAGACAAAAGAATATAATAGCAAGATTATTGACTTCATGCGAAATAAATTGCAAGAAGAATTAGCTGCTGTTCAGGATTTGATTGATGCTAAGAAAGATGCACTAAGTGCCGAAAAAGATTTGCATGATTACCAAAAATCAATAACCGAATCAACTAAAAACATTGGCACAATTCAAGCACAGATTACAGCTTTGCAAGGCGATTCATCTGAATCGGCACAGGCAAGGATTCAAGCATTGCAATCTCAATTAGAGGATGCACAGGATGATTTAGCTGAAAAACAGTATGAGCGTCAAATTAGTGATGAACAGGATATGTTGGATAATATGTATAACAAATATTCTGATTTAATCACCGCTGAATCACAGGACACAAAAGCATTAATAGAAAAAGGTCAGGCTTTAATGGATAAGAACATGACCACTATTAAGACCACTATGGATAATTATGCAACTGATTACGGATATTCTTATGAAACATTAACAGGATTATTCGATTGTGATGGTTTTACCAAATTTGTATCAGGGCTTAATACAAAGTTGGATGAGGTCAAAACGGCAATTGGTTCAATTAATATTCCAAATGCTAATGGTCGCAACAATGGTTCAAGTGATGGTTCTAATGGATCTGCAAACGGTGTAAGCAATGAATCTGAAACCATTAAATCTGCTGGTATATTTGGTGATATAATCAAGAATCCAGATAGTTTAGATCCAACGAAGAATCCATTGAATTTTACTCCTGGTATAGTATCTGACAGTATCACAGTCAAGTTGAAAATGACAAAGAAACAAGTTGAGGACTATATTAAGAAGTATGCTTCTAATCCAGGCAAAGGTAAGAAGAAATCGGATTATGGAGATCTGAACAAGGCAATATGGGATCATACTAACGGAAAGGTTCTTTCTGCCAAGGAAGAACAAAATTTAGCAAAGAAACTTGGTGTCAGTGATAAGAACTATTCTAAAAAGTCAGGTGCTTTATATAAGGCTTTGAAATCTCTAAAGATTAAAGGCTTTTCCAAAGGTGGTTTCGTATCAATTGATTCACTTGATAAACAGGTTAAAGCAAATGGTGATGATGGACTTATCTCTGCTCAAGATGGTGAACTTGTACTCAAGCCATATGATTCTGAATTGTTTAAGTCGTTTATGCAATCTGATTTAATCCAGAAACCATCATTTGCAGATAATCTTGTAAAAGCCAATGTACCTGATTTCAGTAAAATCGGAAAAAATACGGGGAATAATAAAGTAGAATTTATTGCTAACTTATCATTTCCAAATGCTACTAAGGTAGATGAAAAAGTAGTTCAAGAAGCAATGTTGAAAGCTGTGCAGTCTCCAAGTTCACCTATTCGTCATGCGATTGTAGATAATACAATTGGACAAATGAACGGAACATCGAGACTCGGATCTAACAAATATAGAATATAGGAGGATTATAATATGGATATTCATAGAATTTAATTAAAAAGAAGAGGATGTGCAATATCGTCCTCTTCTATATAATTCGTGTTGTAATTTGTCAATTATTGGTATATAATTAATATAATATACTTATGATTGGTGGTATAAATATGAAAAGCGAACTTCAAGTAAATAAAAATGTAAAAGTTGTAAGTTATGGTCAATGGAATATTAATGATGATATTTCAATTGAATGTTATGTTACAGATGATGGGCAACGCCTTTTATCTTTACGAGGAACTGCTAGAGCAATGGGATTATCTGGTAGTGGTTCTGTTGCGTTATTAAGAAATTTAAATTCTAATTATTTACAACCATATTTATCTGATGATTTAAAAGAATGGGTAAGAAAAGGGAATAATAATGAATTATATAAGATAAAAGGATATAGAGTTGCATTTGTACCTTTTGATGCTACGTTATTCGTAGATGTATGCAAAGCATATATTTCTGCAAAAAATGACGGGGTGTTTAATGGTGATGGATGGGAGAAACAATCAGAATTAGCAGATAAATTATTGGCTATTATGTCTGCATTTGCTAAAACAGGCATCGTTGCTTTAATTGATGAAGTAACAGGATACCAAGAACTTAGGAAGAAAGACGAATTACAAAAGTTATTAGCCGAATTTGTACGAAAAGAATATTTACCTTGGACTAAACGTTTTCCTAATGAATTCTATGAGGAAATGTATAGATTAAAGGGATGGGATTATAATGGTAATGCCAGAACCCCATTAGTGGGCAAATTAACAAATTATTTAGTGTATGATTTAATGCCAGATGGGGTTTTAGAGGAGTTACAACGAAGAAATCCCGTTGACGAAAAAATACATAGACGTAGATATAGACACCATCAATTCTTAACAGAAACAACTGGTATTGATTATTTAGATAAACACTTGGTATCTTTAATTAATATGATGAGAGCATTTGATACTTGGGATGAATTTGATAAAGCATTCAGAAAGTCATTTCAATTAGATAAAAATGACGAGGTCACTAAATAAGGGTTTTATAACCTAAGAAATCGTAAAAACCATTGTAAAATAAAGGTTTTTTAATGGTCCCGTAATAGAGTAGGATTAATCTCCTGCTCTATTTTTATATCCAAAATTAAATAAGCAACTTATTAACCAGAGAGTAGTCAATGTACTACTCTCTTTTCTTATGGAAAGGAATTGAAATAAAATATGTTTCGTAAAACTGAAATTAGTATAGAACTCTATGAAAAAGAGATTAAGAAGTTAAGAGATGAAAACAGAAAGTTACTTGCTCGGTGCGAAAGTGCTGAGAAGTATATGAACGAATATAAGGAATTGAATAAGAAGTCAAAGAAACTGATTCAGGAATATGGTCAGGCAAAGGCTAATATTGAAGCATTGGAAAAGGAATATGAGGATTTGCTGAAAGAAGCTATTGAGAAGAGTCGGAATGAGTTGAGGTTGAAAGAAGAATAAGAAAGTGAGGTGATTCTGTGTATTGTACAGATTTTATATTTGACAATGAATTGTTGTCAGATCATGGAATGATAATTTGTTCTTTTGACAGTAATGGTGATAATTCATGGAGTGGAGGTAATATTACTTTTACGACACAGAAAGCACCGTTTAGTGATGTTCAAACATTTTACACGTCTTCATTTGAAAGTCCTCTTTCATGTCAATTTAGTGTATGTAAAAACCCTTGTTTAATCAATGATTATAACACTGATTATTTGACACAAGAGGAATATGCAGACATTACTAGATGGCTTAAACGAAAAGATGGCTATCATTGGTTGCAATTTAATCAGGAAGGTTATGAAGATGTCTATTATAACGTTAAAGTTGATGTTCAGCCTCGTGAAGTAAAGGGGCATATTATTGGGTTAGACCTTACAATAACATGTGATTCACCATATGGATATAGTAGAGAGTTTGATCAAAAATTTACACTCTCCTCTTCTGCTTCATCTTTCAGAATTGTGAATAATAGTGATTTAGCAGGGATTATTTATCCATTGATTATTATTACTCCTAAATCTTCTGGAAATCTGATTTTAAATTCCGGAATTGATGGAGATATGGTACAGACACAAATCAAAGGTGTAACTTCAAATTCAAAAATTATTTTAGATGGAAAAAATGATTATTATGAAGGAATCTCAGATCCAAATAAATTCAATTATAAATTTCCGATATTAGATAATACATATAATGATCGGAATACATATTTCAAATTAGTAAGTGGATCTGTTGATTGTGACATAATTTTAAAATATAGATATATAAGGATGGTGACTGTATAATGGGAAGTTCATATATGGGATCGGTAAATAAACCATCCAAAATTATTCAGTTTAATAAATCCGATCATACAATTAAACCTGCTACTCTTTTAGCAAAAAAGAGAAATGGTGAAATAATTGGTCAGATTAAATATACTAATCTTCAGTTTTCTTTTGTTGGAAAAGGATTAGATGAAATCTCATTCCAAGTACATAAGAAGGTTGATAATGTAGAATGCCCATTTTGGGATAAACTACAAGGAATGTTAATTGTAGACTATGTGGATTATGGGCAATTTGAAGCTACATTTACAATTAATGATGCAGATGAAACAATTAAGAATTGTACCGCTGTTTCGTTGGAAACAGAATTATCTCAGTACACATTACATGAAGAAGCTCATTATAATGATGAACAAGCGATTACTACCCCATTAGCAATTGATAAAGGCGATGATGGAAAATATATTCCGCTTATGATATGTAATACTCAAAATCCAGATCATAGTGTAGTTCATCGCATTTTAACAGACAAAGCACCTCATTGGAGTGTTGGTCGTGTATCTCCATATTTAAATGTTAATGGTATTGTATATGAGACAAACGGATTCCAACGTGAATTTAATTTTGAAGGGAAAACTATATATGCAGCATTACAAGATATTCAAGAAGAGTGTAATTGCTTATTCACATTTGACACGTATAATAGATTAATTGATCTATGGAATATTGAAGAATGTGTGTTTGAAAAAGCAACTAAAAAAGTTGTAGAGGGTGCATATTATAGTAATGGCAAACTTTATGATAAAGATGCCAACGAATTATCATCTGAACAATATGGTCATGCGGAAGGTATTGGCAATGATACTAATATTTTTGTGACTAAGAAACAATTAGCACAGGATTTCACTATTAATGAAGATAAGGATAGTGTTAAAAACTGTTTCTATGTCAAGGGTGGCGATGATGTAATGACCAATATTGTTGCTGCTGCGAATGTCACTGGTGACAATTACATTATGATGTTCGATCAATTTCAATATGATGATATGCCACAATCTCTTGTTGAAAAGATTAAAAATTATCAGGAATTATTAAAAAGCAAATCAGAAGAATTTTATAAAGTTGGTGGTATATTTATATATGATCCATCATGTTCTTATAAACCAGAAACAAAAAGCTGTGTAAATAAAAATGGTAAAATACTAACAGATGCTATATATAATCCAAGATATAACTGGGTATATGTGTTGGATAATTATGCATATCAATATGATAATAACGTTTATGATAGATATGATGCTATTGTTGAACCTGCGAAGTATGAAATTAAAAAAGACACTGGATTATATGTGCAAAGATGTCAATTAAATGATCGTATTGATTGGCTGAAAAATTCAAAATTTCCTAACACTCAAATGGATGACACTACGGCAGAAACACAGTTTAAATTACTTGTAAATTGGTTTAATTCTTCTACTCCACCAAAGTTAATAGATGGTTCAGAATTTTGTCAGAAGGTTATTATACAAAATACTTGTTCGGAGACTGCATTTTCTCATGTTACTTCTACTGTTCAAACCGTTCTAGGAGTAATTTGTGATAGTAGATATGACATTGATGTATTAACTGGCGATGAATACGAATTGACTTGCACTACAATCAATGCAGAATATCCTGATGGTATATGGCAAGGACATATCTCTATTAAAAATAATGCTGATGAAACAGATAAATACGAAGGTGATATAGCAATTAATATTCATTATGTAGCTTCATCTGATATAGATCAAAGCAAAGATTATTTGGAACAGAAATTTAATATTGCTTTGGCAAAAATGGATATAGCAGATTTAGATTATTATGATAAAACAGATGATGAATTAATCAGTCTATTTCATCAATACAATTATAATTCATTATGTAGTTTTAAAAAAGCATTTGCTTCATGTTGCGATACATTAGATAGTATATATCCTAAATCAGATTCAATTTCTGATGTATTAAGCAATTCTTATTATAAGTTACGTGACAGATATCATCATTTAAAAGAATTAATTACACCATATAACGATAATTTATATGCAGAAATTCAAAAACTTGAAACAAGTTTGTCCGATATTACGGAACAGATAAACTCATTTCGTTCTCAATTTAACATGAGGACATATCTTAGTGAAGATGATTATAAATTATTCCGTTCTTATATTCGAGAAGATGAATATTCTAATGAGAATTATACATCAGAAGGATTGAACACATATCAAATGCTTGAAAAGGCAAAGGAATTATTGGATGTTGCTAACACCGAAATTAAAAAAGCTTGTGTATTACAACGTACTGTGTCCGCTAATTTAAATAATATTTTTGCTCTTGATAGATATAAAAAACTATATGATGATTTTGCAATTTTTAATTATATTCGTGCTGAAATTGATGGTATTATTTACAAACTGAGAATTGTTCAATTAGATTATAATATGGATGATTTGGGAACATTATCTGTTAAATTTAGTGATAGCGTTACATATACAGATGGAACTATCAGTGATTTGCAATCTATGAAACAGGCAGTCAGTGATATGTCTACTTCATTTGCTTCTACTACATATCAAGCAAAACAAGGTGCGAACGCTATGAGTCAGTTCCACAACTTATATAATGAAGGCATCAATTCAACGGATTTTGTTGTAAAAAATAGTACAGATGAAGAAGTCGTAATTGACTCTAATGGTATCAATTGTAAAAGTCAAAATGATATTGGTATGTATGGATTACATCAATGTCGTGTAATAGGTAATGGTGTTTATCTTACAGACGATGGTTGGGCTACATCACCTAAAGCCGCCATTGGACTAATGAAGTTAAATGGAATGTGGAAATATGGTGTTATTGCTGATACTATTATTGGTAAGATGATTGTTGGTGAAACACTGGAAATATCAGATACAAAAGGTACAGTAAAAATTAATGGTGATGGTATTAGGTTATCTAAAGGTGCTGTAATTGATTGGGGAGATGTGGATGCCCCTAGTATAGATAACATTGATGGATTATCAGATAATTTAAAAAATCTTAGTGATAATATTGATCAGAATGCTAAAGATTTTTCTGATGCATTGACTACATACAAAAAAGAAATTGCTGAATTTCAAAAACAAGTTGATACACAATTTTCTACTGCTGGTGTAACCAAAATAGGTGATACATATGTGTACTCTCCTAAAATTGGTGCAGGTTATTTATATATTACCAAGAATGGATGCTCTGTGCAAATTGATCCATCTCAATCATACGATACAAATAACTCTAATGTTATTAAAGTGACTGCAAATAATGAAGATGTATTCTATGTTACTAGAAATGGAAGCGGATATTTTAAGGGAGATCTTGTAGCACGTTCTTTGTCTATTGAGGATCATATATCTATTGGAAAAGATGAAGATGGAAAAGACTATGTCTATATTTCACAAGATGGTTTATTAAAGGCGAGAAACGCTGTAATATATGGTTCTATTTATGCAACGAATGGTAAATTTTCAGGAGAACTTGAAGGTGCTACTGGTACGTTTAGTGGAGATTTATCTTCGAATGCTATTTATTTAAATAAAAATAGTGATACAAATCGTGGATTAATAGCATTAGGAAATATTACTTTAGATAATGAATTATATAAAATAGTATCCTTGCAAAATGACTACGGCACAGACTCTGATATGCTTGGTATTACATTTAATTTTGCTAATACAGGTTCAACATCTAGTACAGCTGCATTCGGCGTATATAAAAAAAATGGTTCATTTTTTGTACAATCTCATTCAAGTTTTTATGCCAGAAATGGAATTTATTTTGATACTAATAAATCAATTGGTTTTCGACCTACAAATAATAATGGATTGTATTCTATTGGAATTATGGGTATTAATGGTGTTCCATATATTGGTTATGCATTAGGTGTACATGGGAAAGCCTATGTAGATGGAGCTTTAACAGTAACTGGTAATGGTATAATTAAACAATGGGATGATGGCGGTCATACAATCAGTATGGGGTGGACTGGCGATACAATACAAGCAGTGGTTGATGAAACAGATATGGATCTGGCTATACAAGAACAACGTGTGTGTTTTAAAGGTGTTGAATTTCCACGAAATAGCATAGTATTAAGGGAGTCGGGTTCACATGGTGAAACAACATCTTTTGTTTCGGAAAGTGATAAAACTGTATATCTATTAACATTTAGCACGACTCAAGCTAAATTCGGAGTTGATGTTTATGCAACTGACATTCATGCGACTACTGTTTATACAAAAAGTGGTACAGTTTCCAAATCTGACCAAAATTCAAAGCACGACATAAATACATTAGATAATAGCACATGCAAGGATTTTATCATGTCTTTAAAGCCTAGTGAATATAAATATAATGATGGTACATCGAACAGATTTCATCATGGTTTTATTGCACAGGAAGTTAAAGAAGCTATGGGAACTGACGATTGGGGCGTATATGTAGATACTTCTATCAATTCGGATAATAGCGAAGAAGAAGATTATAAAGCTTTGAGGTATGAAGAACTTATAGCTGATTTGGTTGGTACAGTACAATATCAGCAAAAAGAAATTGATCAATTAAAGAAACAAATTAACGGAGAGGCTTAGTCCTCTCCTATTTTATTGCAAAAATTTTTAAAAAAGAAAGGAGAATTTCATTGGCTAGTTTATCAACACTTCAGACCATAAATGTCGATTTACTTGATGTTGTAATGGAAACTTTGTATGCAAATCAAGATGAATCTGGTACTCGTACAGCACAATGTTGTGTTCGATTACAAGGAGTTGATTGGAATGTCCCATCTGATATAAGTGTATTTTTAAAAATGCATAAACCAAACCATTTTAATATCTATAAGCAAATTGGTGCAGATGGTTTCGGATCAATTAATGGAAATATTATTTCATTTCCAATTACACAATCTATGACTACAGTACCAGGTCGTGTAGAATTCAGTCTTGAATTCACAAAAGGATCAAATGTACTATATTCTACCATGTCATATCTTAGAGTTCTGCCTATTGCTTTCGATCATAATGCTATTGGAGATTCTAATGAATATTTGGTACTTAAAGAATATGTGAACGATGCTGAAAAATATAAGAATCTATCACAGTCTTATGCGGTGGGAACAGGCAATGTTATACGTTCAAATGATGAGACAGATAATTCAAAGTATTATCACGAACTTGCAAAACAGTCTGAAACCAATGCAAAAGCAAGTGAAACTGCATCAAAAAAGTCGGAAACAAATGCTTTAAATAGTGAGAAAGCTGCCAAAACTTCTGAGACGAATGCAAAGCAATCGGAAACCAAGGCAGAGAATTCCAAAAATGAATCAGAAAAGATTTATGAGGCAATGAAGAAATTAGAACATAAAGTAGTGGTTAATCAAAATGAGCCATCGGATTTGAATGTCAATGATGAATGGCTCTATTTTTATGAATAAATTAAGGAGGAAAACATGAGCATAATTTCAGGATTCAATAAAGTTAAAAATTATGTAAAAACAACTGAAGGATATAAATTACTTTCGAGATGGACAAGTTCTGACACAGTAGATGTAAATGGGAAAACATTGACGGAAGTTGTTGATGAACTCGGAACAGCATCTAAAAAGGATGTAGCCGCAAGTGGTAATGCATCTACTACTCAGGTTGTTATGGGAAATGATACAAGACTTACTGATGCTCGTAAGGCGAGTGATGTTTCTGCATGGGCTAAAGCATCAACTAAACCAACATATACAGCAAGTGAAGTTGGGTTAGGTAATGTCGGAAACTTTAAAGCTGTATCAACTGTTGCAAGCCAAGGATTAACAGATGCAGAAAAATCAAATGCAAGAGCAAATATTGGAGCACAACCATCAGGAAGTTATGCATCTGCTTCTCATACTCATGACGATCGTTATTATACTGAATCAGAAATAAACACAAAATTGAATGGCAAAGCTAATAGTTCTCATACTCACGGCAATGGAGACATTACATCACTTGACGCAAGTAAAATAACAAGTGGAACAATTGATTTGGCAAGACTTCCACAGGGAGCTTTAGATAGACTTGTTAAGGTTGCTGATGATACTGCAAGATTTAAGTTGACAACAAAGGATGTACAGTTAGGCGATAGTGTTAAGGTAACAAGTACAAAGAAGATGTATATTGTTATAGATGAAACAAAACTTTCATCCGAAGCTGGTTATGAACCTTATACTGCTGATAGCGCAACAAGTGTACCTTGGAGTGGAGTTACGGGAAAGCCTAGCACATATACACCAAGTTCTCATACACATGATGATAGGTATTATACAGAAAGCGAAATTGATTCTAAATTAAGTGGTAAGGCAAACAGTTCTCATACACATACTATTGCCAATATTACTAATTTACAGAGCACACTTGATGGGAAGGCAGCAAGTAATCATACTCACAGTCAATATTTAACTTCACATCAAGATATAAGTGGAAAATTAGATAATTCTGCTACTGGTGCAGATTCATTACTTTCAAAGATTACACCTTCATGGACTTCAATACCTACTGACGACACATACTTTATTCGTCAAGATGTTGGTGGTGGAAATACTTTTGGTAGAGTTAAATTTTCTACGCTATGGTCTTATATTAAAGGGAAAACAGATAGTGTTTATGCAAAAGTAAGTCACAAACATACTAAATCTGAAATTACAGATTTCCCAACAAGTATGCCTGCTTCCGATGTATATGCTTGGGCTAAAGCTAGTTCAAAACCGAGCTATACTTACAGCGAAGTAGGTGCTGCTGCTGCAAACCATTCCCATAGTGGATATGCAACAACGGCAACTACTGATTCATTATCATCTAGTATTTCTACTTTATCAGGACAAGTATATAAATCTACTGGTGGATTTTTTCAGACTGCTACTGCATTATATATTAATGGTAATGCTTTAAATAGTAACTGGGCACAACTCATAATAGAGTATAATGGGTCGTGCTTCGGTATTAGGAATGATGGTGGCACTACATACTTTATGAATGGTAACGCCAATGGTTGGACAAATTATGCAGGTGTAAACACAGCAGGCGTTTGGTCGTTTCAAAGTAATATGAACACTCCTGGAACATTAACTGCTGGGGGGCTTGTTAGTACAGATGGTCTTTATTTACCCGGTAAAGCTAACGCACAGACGACTGCAAAACCAAATACTTATATTGATTCGGTGGGTAATGTGTATAAGTCCTCTACAACTTCTTCTAAAAGATTTAAGGAAGATGTCAAACTGGTAGAAAATGAGGATTTGAACCCAGAAAATCTATACGATATTGATGTGGTGCAGTTCAAATACAAGAAAGGTCATTTCACAAACAAAGAAGATCCAAGATATCGGAAAGATATGATCGGTTTCATTGCAGAAAATGTTTATGAACATTATCCAATGGCAGTGGATTATCACATAGGTGATGATGGAAATGTAGTTTGCGATGGTTGGAATGAACAATATCTCATCCCGGCAATGCTGAAGCTTATTCAGGATCAGCACATGCAACTTATTAACCAAGAAATGAAAATTAAGATTTTGGAAGACAAAGTAATGTTTATGTAAAAGAGAGAATATTATGGTTAAATTACTATTTTTATTCTTTCATTATATATTATATTAAATGTCCAAATTTCTGAATATTGAATACAATATATAATTATTTAGGGATACTCTTAATTGAGTATCCCTATTTTTTACGATTTTATTATATTTCTATTACATCAATTTGACTTGCAGCATATTTTAATTGTTCTTCAACTAAGTGAATATATGTTTTTCTACACACATCTACACTATGTCCAAGTATTTTTGCAATGATTTCAATTTGTACATTTTTTCTAAAATATAAACTGGCACATGTATGTCTTAATGTGTGTGAACTTGCATTAGTAATTGCTAATGATCCATTTATACTAATATTTTTTATCATATCATTAATATTTTTTAATGTGTTTGTTTTTCTATTTCTTGTTGAAATAACATAATCACCAGGTTCTGTATATTTGGAATTATTTTTATATTTAAACAACAACTCTTTTGCTTTTGAGTTGATTGGTACATATCTATTTTTATTTCTCTTAGTTGATTTTTGAACCATAAAAGATGTCACTCCATTTTGATCTCTCGATTCAATTAATGTTTTTGATACATAAATTGTATTATTATTAAAGTCAATATCTTGCCATTGTAAGGATAATAACTCTCCACCTCTTAATCCCAAATAAATGTTGGCGGCTAATATATAGCCATATAAATATTTTTGATTACCATTCTTCCATGTTGTACATGCTTCTTCAATAAATTTATCAATATCATCTTGTTCAAACCATATTACTTCCTTTGTTTCTGTTTTTATATTAGATTCAGTTGGCATTACAACAAGCAACATTGGATTATCAAATTTTTCTTTGGCAGAAGCATATCTGTAAAAGGCATTCAACGCATCATATGTTTTTTTAATTGTTGAAAATGAATATCCTTTATCGTTTAATTCGTTAATAATATTTTGTAATTCATTTGATTCTATATCTTTATATGGGAAATAAGCAATATCAGATTCTTTTATTTGATTTTTAATTGTTGTTTCTAATCTGTCTATACTCTGTTTTTTTAATACTGGTTTTTTAATATTATTAAACCAATCATACATAGCTTCTATTAAAGATTTGTTTTTATTGTACAATTTAGTTTTTTGTGCATTTTTTTCATAATGATTCATTTTTTCCATACAGTCTTTTGTTGTTTTACCATATATTGTTTTTGTTTCAAATGTACCATCATCAAATTTGATTCTTTTTCTGTACCCAATTAAATCTTTTTGATAAAAGAAAGATCCTTGTCCATATGGTAATTTCGGTAATTTTTTATTATCCATAATGTTATACCTCCTTGCGAAGACTATATCATTGGTATGTAACTTTTGCAAGTAAAATATGTAACTTTTATGTAACTCTGTATGATATTATGTGATACTAAACAATACTATTTTATATATTTCATTAAATTATTTTATATAATAAAGCAATAAAAAATACCGCAAAGCCTTAATTTTACTAGCTTTACGGTATTTTTATCTACCAGGGGATGAGAGAATCGAACTCCCACCAAAGGTTTTGGAGACCCCTATCCAATATGAAATTTTCATTAAAAAATAAGGAAATTTCGCTTTTTAGTTTTTTTGTATGTAACTTTTTATGTAACTTTTTATTTTAATTGAATGCCCCTGTATAAATTATGTTTTAAATATTTATCAAGTTCCATTTGTGGAATACGAATAGATTTTCCAATTCGAATCTTAGGGAAATTAGGTAATGCAACTAGAGCATAAGCTTGTGTTCTACTAATTTTTAATATAGATTGTAACTCTGATACAGTAATATATTCTTTTAATAAATTTTCTTTATTTTCTTCCAGTCGATCCAAATCCACTACTTCCTCTTTCAGTACCATTCAATTCGTTTACTTCATTAAATGTGGCTTCTAAATAAGGAATAATTACCAATTGTGCAATCCTATCACCCTTCTCAACTCTCTTTGGAATATTTGAATCATTATGTAATGCTACTACTATATTTCCTCTGTAATCTGAATCAACGACACCCGTACAATTTCCTGGTCTTAACCCTTCCTTAATAGATAATCCACTTCTAGCAAAGATACCACCAAAGTACCCATGAGGAATCTCAATGGATAATCCTGTTTCAAATTTCTTTGTTTCATGTGGTTGGATTACGTCTCCATTACATGAATATAAATCATATCCTGCCGCACCATTACTGCCACGTTTAGGTATTACTGCGTCACTTCTTAACTTCTTAATATTTATTATCATATTTTTATTCTCCTTATTGTATAAATTTTTCTCAAATTCTTCCTCTATCTCTTCTTCCCATCTGGATCGAATTCCTGCCGCTTTAAACATTGCCCACATGTAAAACAGGATAATACATAATGATCCTATAATTGCCATTACTTTTATAAGCATCTAAATCACCTCACTTCTTTGGTTTATGTTTCTCTACTACGATTTTACGAGCTTCTTTGATGGCTTCTTGTAACTCATCACATCTTTGTTTTAATGAATTTTTATATGTTTCTACGTCCTTTATTTCGTCCTCTAATTTCTTACGTTGATCAATTAGACTACTCATTGAAATAAAGTCCTTATTTAAGCCTTCCACAGATAGTGCATTTTTAATAATCTGATGAATCTGTTTGTAATTTTCTAGGATTGCCTTAAAATCTTTTTCTTTGATTAATTTCTTATTAAGATCACGTTCCTTCTGTTTTACATAACAATTCATAATTGATTCAAATGTAGATGTATACTTATAGGCAGTCCACATCCAATATGTTTCAATATGTTCATCATTTCCTTCTTCATTTTTTATAGTACGATTTGCACGTTTCTTACGACACAACATATAACCATATTGATCGCACGAAATCCCGAATTCTTCATCTATTAAAAAAAATGGAATATTACCTGCTTCATCGTCTGTATCAATAATTGGTAATTCTGTTTCTTCTGTAATTGCTTTCTTTTTTCCTCTTGGCATTGTTTCTCCTTTCTGTTAATCACAATATAAAATTATTTTGTTCTGAGCTATAGATTGCTTTATATCTATGACATTCTGGTTTTTTGAACCTTTCCATCTCTCTTTCTGTTCATCTATATATTCTCCGTCTACAAGTACATCACACAACTTAATGATTTTTCTGCGTTTAAAATTATTTAATCCTTCTTGAGATAAACATGATGATTGTCCTCGAAAGATTTCTGAATAAGAATATCCTGTATACAACCATATTGTTTTCTCAGAAAAAGAAATACGGAATTCTTTGACTAATTTGAGGACTTCATCAAGGTTATTTTCATGTAGTGGATCACCATTAACATTTTTATTTATTATCATCTTGTCCATAAAGTAATTTCACCACACTCCCTAGTTTTATTTAAGTCTATAATTCTTTGATTTGATGAACCCTTAAATAATAAATCAACACTTTTAAGCTCTTTTATAAATCTACCATCAACTAAAACATCAATATTATTCAATAACATTTTTGTTGACGTATTTTGAATCAATTCTTCATATGTATGACCAGAATACATCCATATATTTTTTCCATGCTTTTTTATTATTTTTGCCAATTCTATAAATCCTTTTGATTGCAAACTGCATTCACCTCCAGAAAAAGTAATATCATTACCATTTTCAAGAAGTAGCTCTGCTAAATTATTTATAGAAATTGGTTTGCCATTTTTTATACTCCAGCTCTGAGGATTTTGACATTCATCGCAGTGAATATCACATTTTGCACAATATACAGTGTTTCTAAAATTCACACCATCTACAATTGTGTCATATTTAATATCCATATAATAAATAACTCCTGATCCATCACCAACAAATCTATTGTTATAGTTCTCTATATCATTGGATGAGTATGTCCAATTATCATTAACTATATTTCTTACAGTTTCTTTATTAGTTTCAAGTAATTTGGCAATTTCTGCATTCGTATAAAGATTGTTATCTTTTAAATTTTTCACCATAACATAAAGATTTTTTTTATTATTTTCCAATTGAACCCTATTATCTGTTATTTCAATTTTATTTGTTATATTCGAGTATGTCTTTTTATTTGCTATATTAGCAGATACACCTCTACATACATTATATTTTTTATCTAACACGCTATATGGAATGCATTGTTCTAATGCTTCTTTATAAATATTAATAATTGTTTCTTCTGGAAGAATATTTTTATGTTTTGATGATTTTTTGTTTCTCTCGTACCATTTGTAAAAACCTGTATGTGTTTGCCAATACCCCCTGCCTCTAGCTACCATATCATCATAATTCTGTTGAGAATTGCCAAGTAACAAATGATCAGGATTGCAACACTGAGGATTGTCACAAGTATGTCTGGTTAATTCATCATTTTTTGTATTTAATTCTCTTCCAAGTTTGATTTCTAATACACGTTTATGTAATTTTATCTTTTTTTTACCAGAAAATACATAAACATATCCATCAGGATGTTGATTATGACTAATACAATTCCAACAGCCATTTTTATCTACTTCAACGATAATTGGTTTTTTATTACTATTAATATCTTTTAAGTCTCTAATGTTAAGCAACTTGTAATGGTTATCATCAATAATTCCAACTTTCAAATTGTCTTTATAGAAAATACCGTTTATTTCTGAATTTGTGTCAGAAAATAACCGTACTGTTTTATCGTTAGTTTGTATTAAATTTTCACATCTCATATCAAACATATCATTATTTTTAAATAGAATATAATACTTTGTAATTTTTCCAATCAAATTCTCATAAATAAATCTATGCAATTTAATATTTCCAGTTGCGACAATAAAGCCATCGGTTTTACTGTAAGACCAGTGAATATCTTTAACTAAATCAACCGCCTTTTTGTCTATTTTTACAAGTGCTATATCTATCTGTTTATCATTTCTTACATGTAATACAGCATAATCATCTTCATAATGTATTTCATTTAAGTCTGCACATGAAAACTTCATACATTTTCCATAGCATTTCATTTGCAAAAAATGTTTATGACAATAATGATTATTATCATATAAACGTGTTGCTTTTTCTCCGCAATATACACATTTATAATTTTTTGAATTGAAGTAAGAAGATGCACATGAATTACAGAGGGTATGTTTTCTTTTGTAATAATCTGAATAATCTATTTGATGTTCTTTTTTACAAATCGGACATAATGTATTTATTTTAGTTTTTGAAGTAGGTTTGATGTCATTCACTTTTACACGAATGACATCGCCATATTCGCCTTTGTAACCAAGGGTTTTATAATATGATTTATTCCTACTTCCAAGCCTTATATCAACATAATCCGATAATACACAATTAATATTATCTATGATATAACCCTCCTAATTATGGCATACTCTGTCTTTTAATTCTGCCAACTTTGCTGCGTTCCAGCTACTTGTTGTCCCAACCAAGTAGCCTGTAATTCTTTCAATCGTATCAATATTGGTGCTTCCGCAATTTAAGCATTCTTTCAAGTCTTTGACAGCACTCTCCCATCCACAATCAAGGCAACGGTTTCTTAAATGATTAATTGAACCATAACCAATATTATTATGGATAATAATATTTACAACTTGTAAAACTGCTTCTGGATTATGTGTAGCATCACCATCTAACTCAACATAAAAGATATGCCCACCTAATGTTAATGGATGATACGGTGCTTCTACTTCAGCTTTATGCTTAATAGTGCAATGATACCAAACTGGCACATGATTTGAATTTGTGTAGTAGTCTTTATCTGTAATATGTTCAATTACTCCAAAATCTTTTTTGTCTTTCTTGGTGAATTTACCAGACAATCCTTCTGCTGGTGTTGCTAAAACAGAGTAATTCAAATCGTATTTATCTGCCCACATCTTAACTCTATCTCTTAAATGGGTAATAATTTCTACTCCAAGCTTCTGAGATTCTTCTGATTCCCCATGATGCTTCCCTGTTAAGGCAATCAAACATTCAGCCAAACCGATAAATCCAACTCCTAGAGTGCCCTGCTTTAATAAATCTTCTACTCTATCATCCTTATCTAATTTATCTGATCCATTCCATAATCCAGCCATTAATAATGGAAACTGAGATTTTAATGCTGTTCTTTGGAAACAATATCTATCATATAGTTGTCTTGCGGTTACATCGGTATATTTGTCAAGCTTTTCATAGAAAGTATTAATTTTTTCATCATAATTTTTAATGTTCATACATTCCAATGCGAGCTTTACAATATTGATTGTTGTAAATGAAAGATTTCCTCTTCCAACAGATGTCTTTTCACCATGACGGTTTTCAAACACTCTCGTACGGCAGCCCATTGTGGCACACTCATACATATATCTGTTTGGATCTGATTTATTCCATAAATCATTCTGATTAAAAGGTGCATCAAGATTAATAAAATTAGGGAAGAACCTTCTTGCAGTAACCTTGCAAGCAAGTTTTAATAAATCGTAATTTCTATCTCCTTCTTTCGCACTCAACCCACTCTTTAACTTCCAAATCTGAATAGGGAAGATTGGTGTTTCTCCATTACCTACGCCATCATATGTAGAGTTAAGAATTTCTCTAATGATACATCTTCCTTCTGCACTTGTATCTGTTCCATAATTGATAGAACTAAATACAACCTGGTTTCCACCACGACTGTGAATTGTATTCATATTATGAATAAATGCTTCCATTGACTGATGTACTCTTGCTACCGTCTGATTAATTGCTTGCTGAACAATTCTGTCTGTATCAGATAAATTATCTAATGGCTTCTTAATGTAGTCATCAATTTCAATATTGAATAAATTACTGTAATCATTACCAGTGAAATCCATCAACTTTTTAATTTCTTCAATATATGTACTTCTTACATATGGTGCTAAATAATAATCAAATGCTGGAATTGCTTGTCCACCATGCATTTCATTTTGTACAGTTTCCATACTTATACATCCAATAATAGAAGCCGTTTCGATCCTTTTTGCAGGTCTACTTGAACCATGCCCTGCTCTAAATCCATTTTTTAAAATTCTATCCAATGGATGCTGAAGACATGTTAATGACTTGGTTGGATAATAGTCTTTGTCATGAATGTGAATATAATTATTATCAACGGCTTCTCTAGCCTCATCACTAATTAATTCATCATCTGTGTACGCCTTAGTTGTCTCGCTTGCAAACTTCATCATCATTCCAGCAGGTGTCTCAGCATTCATATTTGCATTTTCTTTTGTTACATCATTTGACTCTGCGTTGACAATGCTATTAAATACTGCATATGTCTTAGATTTTCTAAGTTTATTCCTCTCATTTCTATAAATGATATAAGCTCTAGCAACATCTTTGCGCTTGCCATCCATAAGCATCGTTTCAATAATGTCCTGAATATCTTCAACATTCATAAACTTCTTATTTAATGATTCGATGTGATTTGTAATTACTGTAGCCTTTCTTTTTGCTTCGGGTGTAATCTCACCATCTACCTCGTTGAAAGCAGCAAGAACAGCTTTTGTAATCTTGTTACGATCAAAATCAACTTTTCGACCATCTCTCTTAATTACTTTCAAATTTTATCTCCTTTCTCGATTTCACAAGAAATCAACCTTTCTTTGGATTTTTCGTCTTGCAAAACCCTTATTTTATAAGGCTTTTCGCATGTCTACTTTTCTTCATGACACTCAAAAGTCCAATAACACATAGAATCATCTAAATTTGCATGTGTTTTTACTTTTTTGATGCCATCAATCATATATTCTCTGTTACCAATTGTAACAGTCACAAAATTGTCCTCCTTGGATAATAATTCTTGTGCCAAATCATGTGTTGTTGTCTTCACTTATGTATAATCACCACCCTTAATATCTATAATATGTACAAATATAATCTACTGCCTTTTCCAAAGCATCTAACCCAGTTTCAATACGATTGATTTGTTCATACTTCCAAGGATGCAACAATTTTTTAGTTTCATTTTCTTGCAATACCTCGTCTGTTTGTAAAAATCCAATTACAGGAATACTATACAGATATGCATATAGAATTTCATCAGATGTTCCAATTGATTTATCAAGATCATTTAAATTAACTAAAATTACATCAGAATTATTTACTCTGTTAAGATCGAATCTCATTACCTCTTTTTCCGTATGGTGTAATCCTTCGCCATACATATAATAATCGCATGGGTTAATCACATTCCATTTTGTCAACACGCCATCATGTGACACAACATGACGCTTAATGCTTTCTTCAGCATCAAAACGCCACATTGTTGCTTTTGTTTGATTATTACCATAACAACCCATAGCACCTGCTAAATATATGTTCTTTTCTCTCAATCGCTAATACCTCCTGTACAATGTATTTCTTGTCCAATCAAGTATGTTTCTCCTACTGCTTTAGGTAAAACAATTTGTTTACCACATTTGCAGCATTGAACAAGGTATGTTTTATCATTCGGTTCACACCGAATAATTTTATAATTCATGTGTTTACAATTTAATAAACCAAATAACATTTTTCACCTCTAATAGTTCCAAATTCTAATTTTTTTAATACTTTTACCAAAAGTTTTATTACAACTTGACATATCTCCGCTTAATTTTGCTTTTTTATTCAGCTTATTTATATCTACAATAAATTCAGATATACATCCATTTCTTGATTTTTGATGTTTAGCATCCGTATGAATATCAGCCTTTGCATCCCCAACAATACATTTAATTACATTGCCATTAGTCATAATTAAGTCAACTTTTGTACCAATGTCATGAGTATAATAACTTCCTAGTGCAACACAATATCGCCCATCAATTGTTCTAATACCATATTTTCCAGTCGTTGCTTTTGTTTGTAATTTATATTGCTTACTATTTCTATTGGAAAGCGCCTTATAAGACATATAAGACTTAAAAGAGTTCTTCGGAGTATCTTTGTCCTTATATGGCTTCTTTGTTGTTAAATCAGATTTTAAAATATAAGAAATTTGTCCTTTTTGATTAACAATGAGCCATTTTTTATTTTTAGATACTTTACCATTTACTCTATTATATTTATTGTATTTATGTATTTTTACGGAAACTGTTGTTTGTTTTTCATATGAATATGTATTCTGTTTTACATACATTTTCTTTGCCTGTGTCGGAATACATAATAAAAGTGTAATAATAAACAGAATACAAATTGTTCTTAAATACTTAATCTAATCACTCCTTATCTATCTTCAAATTCTCGAATTTCATCATAAAAGCTCTTAATAATTTCTTCATCTGGTTCATCTTCCATCAATACCCTTAATGGATTCATAATATTAATACTAAAAATACCCATAATAGATTTACCATCAACAATATAGCCTTCTTGTGTATATACAAAAATATGACCATTATATTGATTACATATGTCTGTAAATTTCTTTACTTTTGGTACAGTATCAATTTTGCACATCATAATAAGTTTCACACCTCCTAATCGTTTCATAAACCATTGCATGTAAAAATGGTGACATACCATTGAAAACAACATCACACATATTAATATTCTCCTTTGTATTTGTAGAAATTGAATCTTGTGTGCGTTGTCTAATTTTATCCTCCGAATCTCCACGATTTCTCATTCGTCTTTCGCATTCATCTAATGGCACATCAATGAATAATGATACAATTTGTTTACTGCCATGATATTTTTCTTTAAGTTCAAATAGTCCATCAAAATCAACAACATAAATATCATTATTATCAACCTGTTCTTTAGTAGCACAATAGCATCCATCTGAACGCTCTCTTGTAGCAACCTTATCTGGAATCAATTCATATTCTGCTTGTGATATGTAAATATGATCCATGTCAGACACATTTCGCTTTGGTCTAGTGGTATAACTAGGTAATACTCTCATGTCATATTCTTCTGACAGATAATCGGATAGCGTTGTCTTACCACTTCCTGAATTACCTAAAATGCAATATAAATTTTTGATAATATCATCTCCTTTACAATCTGAGTAATTGGTTACATTTATATATTCTCTGAATTACTTAATCATTTGTAAAAATTCTTCTTCTGAAATGATTGGGATATTAAGCGATTTTGCTTTTTGATTTTTGCTTGATGTTGAATTTATATCATTATTAATAAGATAAGATGTTTTAGAACTTACAGATCCTACGACTGTACCACCATGAGCAACTATATCAGCTTTTAACTCATCACGATTTTTATAATGATTAACTGAACCAGTTACAACAAATGTTTTTCCTTGTAATGTATTTGGAATTTCATCTAAGACTATATTAGGCTTATCAAATATGAACTCGTTTGCTAATTGGATTATTTCTGAATAGTGGTTCTTCCAATAAGTGTTTAGTGAGCTTATTAATGTATCTCCAACGCCAGGCAAATATCTAAAATACTCTGCACCTTTAATCGTCATTTCATCAATAAATGTATCGAAATCATAATCAACAGAATCTGTAATCATCATACTTGCTGATTTGCCGAGTAATGGAACTGAAAGACTATAAAGGAAACGTTCAAGACTTGTTTTACGAGATTTCTCAATAGATGCAAGAAGTTTATCTACTGATTTTTTACCAAACCCATCCAAGGTTTTCATCTCATTTTCATGATCTGATAGATGATAAATGTCTTGAATGGAATTTAACCAACCAATATTGATGAATTTCTCTATTTTAGATTCTGAAAGATTTTCTATGTCCAACGCATTTCGACTTGCTGCATGAACAAGCCTGCCCAAAAGCTTACCTTTACAATCTGGATTCTCGCACATAAGTACTTCAGAGTCATTTTCTTTAATAATTTTTGTAGGATGATCGCAAATAGGACATTTACTAGGAATATTAAAATTACCACTCTTGTCAATACTATCATGTACTTTAGGAATAACCATGTTAGACCGATAAATTCTAATTCTATCTCCTATTCCAAGCATCATATCCTTAATATATGTAATATTGTGAAGTGTTGCTCTTGTTGTAATCGCTCCATTTAAGTCAACTGGATCGAAGATTGCCACAGGATTAATCAAGCCTGTCTTAGAGGTATTCCATTCAATATCTGTAAGCACTGTTTCAAACAATTCATCCTCGTATTTATATGCCATTGAATGTCGGAAAAATTTATCTGTTCTTCCCATAGATTCTGCAATTTTATAATCATCAACTGCCATAACAGCTCCATCATAAGGGATATTATCTTCGTAAGCATATGTTCGGATATCGTCAAGAATATTTTCTAATTCTTCTTTTGACCATGTGTATTCTTTTGATAATTTCACAAAAGGAATAGTCTCAAATCCAATTTCTTTTGCTTTGCATAAATCTCTACTAGGAGTTTTATGTTCAAAACCTTTGATTACTCTCCAAGCAACAAATCTCATATTTCTACTTGCAGCTTCTTTGCTATCAAGTAACTGTAGCGAACCAGATACGAGATTCCTTGGGTGCTTATACTTCTTATCTTCTGGTAATTTATCATTAATCTCTCTGAAGGTGTCCCATCCTATAATTGTTTCGCCATCAATGATAAGTTCATCCTTATATGAAATTTCCTTTGGTACGTTTTTCATTGTTAATACATTCTGAAGGCATTCAGTACCTCTTACTCCATCGCCCCTAGTTTCTGCACCGATTAACTTACCATTAATATAATGAAGAGATGTGGTTAAGCCATCAGCTTTAACAGATAAGAAACAATCCTTATCCCCAACAAATTCTATTAACTCCTCAACAGATTTCGTTTTATCAAGAGATAGCATCGGATGGTTATGTGCTACTTCCTTTAATTCATCTGCGACTGAATAGCCAACATTATGAGTAGGACTATCTGCTAATACAATTTCCGTAGCATACTCAAGTGTCGCTAACTCATCGTACAGTTTATCCCATTCGTAATCTGACATAATTGGAGACTGATTATAGTACGCATTAGATGCATTATTAAGTGTATTAATAAGCTCTTTCATTCGTTCAATTTTTTTCACGTTGTTATTACTTCCTCTCCACAAAATTCTTTTAAATATGTAAGCATTTCTGACTCTTCTGGGAAGAACGGATCTCGTTTCTTTTCGTTCTGTACCCAACCTAAGAAATTCATCCAAAATTGTCCTACTCTCCAATCAGGCATATATGTCATATGTAATCGGGTTACTTCGTTGTAAAAGTTATATAATCTATTTGGATCTCTCGTATTAATCACCTCCTATGAAATGAACATTTCTTCTGATTTTAGACCTTCAAAAAGCCTTGATTTTCAATGGTTTCCAGCTTCGGTCTTCTGCCACATGACTTAGTTTCAGTACAATAACCTACTTCGTCACACTTTGCATGGAATAAATTGTCTACAATCCACTTCCACTCATCTGAATATTCTCTTAATGCATTACAAATATCATTAAACATTTTTCTATATTCATGATAGGCTCGACTGCACATTCTTACTCTACTCATATCAACAAGGCTTCTAAGGTTACGCTTATCTACCATTTTTGTGCAATAAGCTAATGGAAGTAACATTGTTGCGTCCTCAATTGGAACTCCATTGTTAATGAGATGCTGAATATTGGTGTTGATATATCTCATAACACTATGCCATGTTGCAGCAACATCTTCATCTTTGCTAATTGATTGTGGTGTCACATAATCAAAACCTTCTCCTTTAGAATAATCAATATATCTTGTACTTGCCTGCAATCTGCTTGCTCCAACTATATGAGTGTAATATTCTCGGATTGTTTTTGCCGAATATCCATCTATAATCATTTCAACATTTGGATATTCCATAACACGTCCGTGACCTGACTTGATACAATCAAGACCACGTTTATAATTTTTTTCGTCATCTGATATATTAGCGTTCCAACAACATCCTGCTCTTGCCCCCATCAATGTAATTGGCTTTTTAGTTGTTTCTGGTAAAATTGTAATTGTTCCCATTTAATCCTCCTATAAAAATTCTTTATAAATAAACACTGCTATGAATATTAGTAATAATATAATTGACAATAATGTTGCCATGACTTCTCCAATTAATAAACCGATGACATAAATAATTCCTTTAACAGCAATACAAACCGTTGTCGCTGCCAGAAACCATAGCAATGTAAACATTATTGCTTTTAATATTTTCTTTATTTTAACCACCACCATTCCAATGAAAGTCCAATTTTATTATTTTCACTCATCTTATTTTTTTGATATAAAATTGTTATCTAAATTAAATAAATACATTTTTTAATTGTTTATCCATCGCACTTGGTGTTCCTTTAATTCTGAAAAATATCAGAATAAATAAAATTGTTAATGCTAAAATTTTCATATTATGTTATCCTCCTTATCTTCTACATCTCACACTTCCACCAGCATCTATATCACCTGATACGTTACCACAAGTTACAGAACCACCTGCGTTTATATCTCCTTTGACATCCCCACTGACTTCACAACTACCACCGCAATCAATACTTCCTGAATTGCCGTGAACTTCTACTGATCCACCACAATCAATTTTGTTTACATCTCCTTCG